>Ga0334890_1000028_pt1 | contig 258652 bp, 204 predicted proteins | sample GraSluR1_MG_3_FD_207220 | JGI IMG/M metagenome (GOLD analysis project Ga0334890, IMG submission 207220) | Sludge microbial communities from methane-producing bioreactor in Wageningen University, Netherlands - Granular Sludge_31_08-R1 | ecosystem: Engineered > Bioreactor > Anaerobic >...
GTTTTTCGAGGCGCTTCTGGAGGAATAGGAGGAGTGCCGGTGCCGAATCGCACCGGCCGGCGGGCCGACCGTCCGCACTGGCGGACGCTCGGCCTGCCGCCGCCACGGCCACGGCGGCGCTGCCCCCGCCGCACCTCAACGCTCATCTGCGAAGTCACGCGTTGCCGTCGGCCAGCACCACAGGTACGTGGCCAGGGCCGCGACAGCTAGCACCTGGCCGGCTGCCGCGGCGACAATCGTTGGCCTGCCCAGACCACTCTCCAGACCGAGCATCAACGCCGCCAGGTTCAGCACTAGCGATAACAGCAGCAGCCAACCCGCGAGCACCGCGCCGCCGCCACGAATCGAGCGGCCGCCCGGCATGGGCAGGACCTGGGCGAAGGCGCCCTGCGCCCCCACCATCGCCAACTGGCACATGGCGCCCGCCAGTACGCACCCGCCGACCATCAGCAGCCAGAACAGCCACGGATTCATGATCGGCAAACGCTCCCAGTAGGTGGCCAGCATCATCGCAGCGAAGGCGGCACCGATCATCGCTGGCGAGAAGTAGGTCATGCGACTCATGCAGATGCTCCAACAAGGATCCCGCCCACGGGCGGTTCACCCAATTATACGCTGACCTGCCCGGACCGATCCGCTGGTGGTAGCATGTCCTCTGCTTGCCGCCGACACAGGAGCAGCAACTGATGCACAAGACCGCCGCAGCGAATCTGGCGATTGTCGGGGCGACTGGGGCCGTGGGCCGCGAATTCGCAGGCCTGCTCGCCCAACGCGCGTTCCCGGTCAAGACTTGCCGTTTCCTCGCGTCCGAGCGCTCTGCGGGACAGGGCATTGCCGGGGCCGGCGGCACGGCCACCGTGGAGCCGCTGTCGCCGACGTCGTTCGACGGTATCGACTTGGCATTCTTCTCCGCCGGGAAGACGGTCAGCCGCACTTTCGCCCCACTGGCTCGGCAGGCGGGAGCCGTCGTGGTGGACAACTCGTCGGCCTTCCGGATGGATCCGGCCGTCCCGCTGGTTGTCCCGGAGGTGAACCCGCGGGCTGTCCGCGCACACAACGGGCTCATCGCCAACCCGAACTGCTCCACGATTATCCTCGCCGTCGTGCTCTGGCCACTGCAACGGCGCTGCCGAATCCGCCGCGTCGTCGTCGCCACGTACCAGGCGGCCAGCGGAGCCGGGGCCCGCGCCCAGGCCGAGCTGGAAGAGCAGACGCGGGCGGTTCTGGCCGGTGGGCCGGCGATTCCCCAGGTCTTCCCCGTACCCTGTGCCTTCAACGTCTTCAGCCATAACAGCCCGATCGGACCCGACGGGTACAACGAAGAGGAGACGAAGGTAGTCGCCGAGATGCGTAAGATCTTTGGCGACGAGTCGTTGCGAATCGCCCCGACGTGCATGCGCGTGCCGGTGTTGCGGGCCCACACTGAAGCTATCAGCGTCGAGTTCAACGAACCGTTCGACGAGCACGAGGCCCGCACTGTGCTGTCGGACGCGCCAGGCCTGCGCGTGGTGGACGACCGGGTCGCCAATGACTTCCCGACACCCCTGGCGGCCTCGGGCCAGGATGAAGTGCTGGTGGGCCGGATCCGGCAGGATGCTTCGGTTCCCGACCAGCGGGGCCTGCAACTACTGTGCAGCGGCGACCAACTCCGCAAAGGCGCCGCCCTGAACGCGATCCAGATTGCCGAACTGCTGCGGCGCGACGAATGAGAGGCCGTCGGGGTTTAGCGATCCCATGCAGCCGGCGTGCCCGGGTCGGCAGGAGAAGTCCGCGTGAGTGATGCCTCGCTACCGGAGCGCGTTCGCACCGAGTTGCTGCCCTGGGTGCGCCAACCCGCACAGTACATCGGCGGCGAGGTGAACCAGCCTGTGCAGCCGGGTGACTGGGAGCGCGCCGACGTCCGCGTGGCCATCGCTTTCCCCGACACCTACAGCGTCGGCATGGCGCACCTGGGCTGCCACATCCTCTACTGGCTGGCGAACCAGACGCCCGGCGTGTGTGCCGAACGCGTGTATTGCCCCTGGATCGACGCGGAAGCCGTCATGCGCCGCCAGCGGCTGCCGCTCTTCACGTGGGACACGCGTCAGCCGGTGCGTTCGGCGGACCTGCTGGCCATCACGCTCCAATACGAATTGTGCGCGACCAACGTGCTGAACCTCCTCGATCTGGCGGGCATCCCGCTGCGGGCGGCGGAGCGCGGCGATACGGACCCACTGGTGCTCGTCGGCGGACCACAGGCCGATAACCCCGAGCCCCTCGCAGAGTTCGTCGATCTGGTAGTGATAGGCGACGGCGAGCCGAGCCTAGCCGCCATCCTGGCCGCTGTGAAGGAGTACAAGCGCGGCGGAATGGCGCGGCGCGAGATGATTCTCGCGTTGGCGCGGCGCTTCCCCTGGATCTACGCGCCCAACCTGTATCAGCCCGCGTACGGCCCGGACGGAGCGTTGACGGCACTTACGCCCCAGGCCGGCGATCTGCCCAGCCGGATCGAGCGCTGCCAGACGCCGGATTTCGAGGATGCCCCGTTTCCGACCCGGCCGCTGATTCCCTGGATCGAGAGCGTGCATGACCGCATCGCCATTGAGATCATGCGCGGCTGCCCGCAGGTCTGTCGCTTCTGCCACGCCGGCTACACCAAGCGCCCGCTCCGTTGGCGCTCCGTGGACCGCATCCTGGAGATCGCCGAGGAAGCCTACCGGGCGACGGGCTATGGCGAAATCGGGCTGTTGTCCTTGTCCACGGCCGACTACCCGCAGTTACCGGACCTGGTCCGGCGTATCAATGAACGGTTCGCCGCGCGGCAGGTAAACATCAGCCTGCCCTCGCTCCGAGTGGACCGGCTGCTGCGCGACATTCCACCCATGGCGAATGCCGTGCGCAAGGGCGGACTCACCATCGCCGTCGAGGCGGCCTGCCCGGACATGCGCCAAGCCATTCGCAAGAAGGTGACGGACGGGGACCTGCTGGAAGGCGTTCGGTCTGCATATGCGGCCGGCTGGACGCGGGCCAAACTCTACTTCATGGCTGGTTTTCCAGGTGAGAATGCGGCGGACATCGACGGCATATGGGAACTTAGTCGCGCGGTCGCCCTGGCCCGGCGGGCGCTGGGCCGGGCGCCGGCCCACGTGACGACATCGGTAAGCTGGCTGGTGCCCAAGCCGTTCACGCCGCTGCAATGGGCCGCCCAGCCACGAGCCGAGTACTTCCAGGATGTCTGGCAGCGATTGCGGGCCCTGAGTCGATCCGGGCCCCGTTGTATCAAGATCCGCACGCACGATCCGCAGCGCTCGGTGCTGGAAGCGGTCATCGCACGCGGCGACCGCCGGCTCGGGTCGGTCATCCACGAGGCTTGGCGGCGGGGGGCGCGCTTCGACGCCTGGGACGACACGTTCGACCATGGCATCTGGCTGGCCGCATACGCGGCCACCGGCGTGGATCCGGACTGGTACGCCCATCGGGAGCGACCCTTCGACGAGCTGCTACCCTGGGATCATATCGGGCTGCACCTGCCGCGGAGCTACCTGGAGCGCGGCTGTCGGGACCTGTTCGCTACGCTGGCGGCCGGGCGCGGCGATGCGGAGCGGACAGGAGAATCCCCGGACTGAAATGCCGACAATGCCAAAAAGGCGCTGCGCCGGCCGCTCCTTGTGGTAAAGTTAAGGTCACTTGGCAGCGTCGGCCCCAAACCGGTCGATACTGGTGTAGATGCTGTCGGCATAAGACCGTTAACGCAGAGCGCCCCAACGCCGCGGGACGCCCTGCGTCAGCGGTCCCTTGAAAAGGGTCCGAAACATGTCCGTCAATGATGGTGCCCTGGAGGCTTGCCAGGAGCGGATCGGCTATCATTTCAAAGACCCGGCCTTGCTCGCTGCGGCCCTTACTCACTCTTCCTCAGCCAACATGCGCCGCGATAGCAACGAGCGGCTCGAATTCCTGGGTGACGCCGTGCTGGGCCTCGTGGTTTGCCACCATCTGTACCAGCGGCTTCCCGAGGCGATGGAGGGCGACCTGACCAAGATCAAGTCGGCGGTGGTGTCGCGGCGCGCCTGTGCGCGCGTGGCACAGTCCTTGGCCCTGCCGAGCGTGCTGCACTGCGGCCAGGGCATGGATGTCGGCGACGATATGCCGCGCTCGCTGGCTGCCGCCGCTTTGGAGTCGCTGGTCGGAGCCGTGTTCCTCGATGGCGGCTTCGAGGTCGCCCGCGAGTTCATCCTCAAGCACGCTGCCGAAGAGCTGCGGCAAGCCATAGGCTCTGAGCACCATTTCAACTTCAAATCACAGCTTCAGCAGTATGCCCAACGTGAGATGGGCTGCACTCCCAACTACAACGTTCTTGATGAGAAGGGCCCCGATCACGCCAAGTGTTTCGAAGTCGCGGCCTCCATCGGACAACGGCATTTCCCCAGCGCCTGGGGCCCATCGAAGAAGGACGCCGAGCAGAAGGCGGCCTGGGCGGCCCTGGTGACACTCGGGGTGCTGAGCGACACCGTGCCGATTAGCGACGAGGTCGTCTCCTGAGGCCCGGGCGCGCCCCGGATAAGCTCCTGATTGACGCGGGTATACGTGTCCCGTACCGTGCATATTGGCGCGTGATGAGGACCGCATGCTAGCGCTGGCCTGGGCCAATTTGATGCATCGCAAGCTGCGCACTGCGCTGAGCGCGCTGGCGGTCGGCCTGGGCATTGCCCTGCTCCTGGTCTCCAAGGGGCTGGCCAACGGCTCCATTGCGGAAGTCGACGCCCGCATGCAGAGCGTCAGCGCCGAGATCGTCATCCTGCCCGCGCAAGAGAACGTCATCTTCACCAACGGCGCCCCATTTCCGGGCATCTTCGAACGCCTGATCGCCCGCCAAGCCGACGAATCCGGCCCCCTGGCCACCAATGTGATCCCGGTCTTCTTCGGCCAGGCTCACATGGGCGGGCAGCAACAGCGTCTCTTCGGCGTCGATCCGCGCCAGATGGATCTGTTCCTCGGTCCGCGCCGTGTGCTGGCCGGGCAGGTTTTCGACCGCGCGGTCGGGTTTGCCGAACTATCGGCACAGGCCGGCCGGACCGATTCAGCAGAAATCCTTGCCGTAGATAACCTTAGCGACCGGCTCGACGATGGCCTGGAACTGGTCATCGACGATCGGCTGCGGCGGGCGGGGTGGCGGGATGAGAACGGAATCCACCAGGAGTACCGCCTCGGCGACGTCATCCGGCTGATGGGCCGGCCCTTCCGGATCGTGGGGATCGTCGAAGCCGGCGTCGCCGGCCGGGTCTTCGCGCCGCTGCAGACCATGCGCGAGCTGCTAAACGGCGGCCAACCGTGGTCCAGCATGTTCTTCGTTCAACTCCGCCCGGATGTCGATCCCGTCCGCGCCGCGGACCACTACCAAGCGGTCCTCGGCAGCGAGGCCCGCGTGGAGCTCAAGAGCGAATACGGCCGGCTGCTTCACGAGAGCTTCGCACAGGTAAGCATGTACATGTCCGCGACCAGCGGCCTGGCACTGGTAGTGTGCTTCCTGTTCATCCTGCTAACCATGCACACGATGGTGCTGGAGCGCACGCGCGAGATCGGCATCCTGAAGGCCCTGGGTATGACTCGCGCGGGCCTGGTGCGGCTCTCGGTCACGGAGGCCCTGGTGGTTTCCGTCGCGGGCGTGGCGATCGGCATCGGGCTGGCCGGCGCGGCCAAGTGGGGGCTGTCAATCGCTAAGCCTCTGCTTACAGTAGACTTAACTCCGGCACTGCTGGTCATTGCCATCGCGTTGGGCGTGCTGGGCGGCACGCTCAGCGCCCTGTACCCCGGATACCGGGCTGCCCGACTCGAACCCGCAACCGCGCTGGCCTACGAATGAACAACGAGTTGATGATTGACATTCAGGGCGTACACCACGCCTATGAGCATGACCGCGTCATCGAGCCCGTCCTGCACGGGATCGATCTGCGCGTACGCCGCGGCGAGTTCGTCATCGTTATGGGACCATCAGGCTGCGGCAAGACCACCCTCCTCAACATCCTCGGCCTCATGATGCCGCCCACACGCGCCGAAAGCCTGAACCTGGCCGGAGCCAACGCGCTGACGCTGACCGAAGCCGACCGGACGCGTCTGCGGCGCGAACTCATCGGCTTCGTATTCCAGCGCTTCAACCTGCTGCCAACCGTGACCGCCCGGCGCAATGTCGGCCTACCCCTCGAAATACGCGGCGAGAACGTGGACGGCCAGGTGGACGCGCTGATCAAACGCGCCGGACTGGCGAATTACGCTAACAAGAAGCCGGGCCAGCTTTCGGCCGGCCAGCAGCAGCGCTTTGCCCTGGCCCGGGCCCTGGTCGGCCGGCCGGCCCTCCTGCTGGCCGATGAGCCGACCGGCAACCTAGACTCAGCCAACGCCGCCGAAGTCATGGACCTGCTCTGCGCCTTCCACCGTGATTGGGGCCAGACGATCGTACTGATTACCCACAACGACAACCTCGCGGTCGCGGCTGACCGTGTACTGCACATGCGCGATGGCCGGCTCAGTGAGTGACGTAACCAGCGCCATTCTCGACAAGCGCAGGGCCCCGGGAGCCGAAGAGCCCCTGCCCGGCACGCGGGTCTGGTTCGCGTTCTTCGTGCTCTGGATGGTGACGCTGGCAGCGCTGGCGCTGGCCATGTTTGACCGCTACGAGCGCGGACACACGGAGGCGTCGGGGCTGTGGCTGCTGGCCCTGATGTGTTTCTACCTGTCGCTCTGCAGCGCGCTCCTGCCGTTGCCGACGGCCTGGATCATCCTGTTCGCCGCCGGGCCCGAGGCGGGCCTCGCCGACTCCGGCCTGGCGCGGATCGCGCTCGTAGCCGTGTTCGGCGCGTTGGCCACGGTCGTCGCCAATCTCACTGAGTATCACGGCCTGGCGTGGCTGCTGCGTCACGGACTCGGCCACCGGGTGCGGCAGGCGCGCATCTACCAATGGGGCGTGCGTTGGTTTGACAAGGCCCCGTTTCAGGCTCTGGCGTTGGTCGGGTTCGTGCCGATTCCGATCGACGCGATCCGTTGGTTGGCGATTCTGCGGCGCTACCCGCGCATGCGTTTTGCGCTGGCGTACTTCCTGGGCCGCGGGGTACGCTACGCGCTGTTGGCCGGGCTGTCGGTCATGCTGGGGCTCACGCCCCTGCAGATCCTCGGCATCCAGATCGGACTGGTCCTATTAGCTGTATGCGGGCGGATCCTCTGGCCGCTCGCGGCGCGCTGGCGGCACTGGGCCGCCCCCGGGCCGGTCAACGGTTCGTCAGCCGAGTGACAATCACAAGTCCGGAAGACAGTTGAGTGAACTCGCTCGAGGCGCTATGCTTATGCGCACGTTCCGCGTGCCGGCCGGGTATCCGTTCTTGAGGCTGACTCCGGACAGCTCAGAGCCAGGGAGACTGGAAATGTTAATGCGAACGTCGAGCCTGCTGGCGACAGTGCTGGCAATCATGCTGGGGACCGCGGTCGCGGCCCAAGCTGAATTGACATCCATCTCCGGATCGGTGTACGCCGGCGTACAAGAAATTGCCCTGGGCAGTCCGGGCGGCACGGCCATCGCCAGCGATTCTTACCCGGATCCCTCCGCCAACCTGCCGCTGCAAGTCGTAGCCCGGCTGTACGCGGCGAACGACGAGGCGGCCGCCGCCGTGGCAGCGCAATTCGCCGACCCGCGCGATCTCAACCAACCCAATCCGGAGGAGTTCGCGCTGAACGTGGCCCTGCTCAGCACTACGCCCAACATCCGCTACACAGCCACCACGTACGCCCAGGAAGTCCGCGGTGTCCTGTTCACGCAGAGCGAGTTCCCGCTGCGTGAGGAAGGCGAGACCGTCCCCTTGCTGGGCCAGTTGTTCGTCGACGGGGCCCTGGCCGTGTTCAGCCCGGCCGGCGCGGCCGACCTGACCGGGGCGGAGGTCACACTGCGAATCACGATCGTCATGCAGGTGCCCGGCCAGGACGAGCAGCAGTTGTTCGCCGGAACGGTCGGGTTGACCGGCGGCGCGGCCGGCCGGGTTGACCGCGTGGCCACCGGCGGTTTCCCAACCGCCACGCTGATTTACGAGAACCTGGGCCCTTACATCGACGACTTCACCCTCTTTGAGGTTCTCATCCTGCCGCGCCTGACCATCGTGTACGCCTACACCGCGACCATCGGCCAGGAGTTCGACCTGGTCGCCAGGGTCGAGGTCACGGCGGAGAACGCCGCCGGCGAGGTGGGCGTGGCCGCCGTCATAGGTTCACCGGTAGATGCCATTCAGGAGGTCATTGCGGCGGTCAGTGGTGAGGCCGTTGCGGGCAAGACGCTGGCGCTACTGCAGCAGAAACGGGCCGATCCGACCGGCGAGCCGGCATTTGCCGCCCGCAGCCCCGTGCCCGGATTCCTGCCGGGCTGTGGGCTGTTCGGCATCGAGGGGTTGCTCGGCTGCCTGGCATTGGCCGGTTTCCGCTTCTGCCGCGTGCCCCGCTTCCGGAGGCCCATAGCCTAGAATGTTCTATCTGCGGCTGGCACTCACGGCCCTGCGCAGCCTGGATTCGCACTTCCTGCGCTCGTTGCTGGCAACGCTGGGGGTGCTGATCGGCGTGGCGTCCGTCGTGGCCTGCATGTCCATCCTGGAGGGCTTCTCCAACGACATCGCCGAACGATTCCGCACGCTCGGCTCCAACCTGCTGTACATCACGCCCAACGTGGCGTACGTCGAAGGTCGCCCGGTCGGCATGTCCCAGACGCTGACGCTTGACGACGTGCGCCTGCTGCGCCGCGAACTGGGTGACGATGCTCGTTACGTCGCCCCGGTCTGCGTGGGTTCGGCGCTGATCAAGTTCTTTCACAAGTCCTTCCCGGACGCCGCGGTGATCGCAACATCCGACGAATACTTCCAACTGCACGCCTACAACGTGCAGCACGGGCGCGTGCTGACCCGCGCGCAGGCGGAGGACGAAGGCGCCTCCGTCGTGTGCCTGGGCTCGGAGATAGCTGACCGGCTGTTCGGCGGCATGGACCCGGTGGGGCAGACGGTCCGGGTCGGGGAGAAGGCCTTCCGCGTCGTCGGCGTGATGGAGAAGAAGGGCTCGCTGGGCATCCTCAACGCGGACGAGGCCGTCTACATCCCCATCCGGGCGGGCCTGCGGCGCTTCTTCAACCGCAAGTGGCTCAGTCGCGTAACGATCAGCATCACTGATCCAGCCCAGATGGACACCGTGCAGAACAAGGTCAAGCAGATACTGCGCACTGCCCACCGGGTTCGCGCCGGTCAACCGGACGACTTCCGCGTTTACAACCAGGAAGAGTCGCTGGAGAACCTGAACCAACTGATGCTGATCTACAAGGTGGTCTTCTACAGCATCGCCGGCATCAGCCTGATCGTCGGCGGCATCGGCATCATGAACATCATGCTGGTCTCCGTGACCGAGCGCACGCGCGAAATCGGCGTGCGCATGGCGGTCGGCGCGCGGCGCGGCGACATCCTGCTGCAGTTCCTGGTCGAAGCGTCGATCATCAGCCTGATCGGGGGCGGCTTCGGGCTACTGCTGGGCGGCATGTTCGCCGATCTGCTCAACAAGGTGGTCGTCGGCATGTTCCGCACGCAGATCACCATGCTGGTGATGGGCACGGCCGTCGTGACGGCCACCGCGGTCGGCGTGCTCAGCGGCCTCTACCCGGCCCTGAAGGCCAGTCGTCTCGACCCCGTCGACGCCCTGCGCTACGAATAACCCGCCCGGCGCCGCCATGGTCACTCCGGCTGATCCCCTGCGACCCCCGCCCGAAGATTCTACGCCGGCGCGTGCGGACGCCGCTTGGCCCGTGGGCGCATGCCGCACGCACCGTTAAGATTCGCCCTGTTGTGGCCGGCCGAAGCCGCGCTCGCTTGTGACGAGGTCCTGGGGTCTGCCCATGGCGATTCAATTCCAGTGTCCCGGATGCAGCCAGCCGATCGAAGTGGACGCCGAGCACGGCGGCAGCGTGGCCGCCTGCCCCTACTGCCAGCAGGTTGTCAACGTTCCGCATGAATCCACCTACCGGCCGGCCGAAGTGCCGCCGGCCCGCGCCGCTGAATTCCTGCCACCCGGCGGCCCGCCCGGCGCCTACGGGGCAACCCTGCCACCACCCGGTGGCCTGCACGTCGGCCCCGTTGTGGACCCCCGCAGCCGGACCGCCCGCCGCGTGGGAATCTTCGCCCTGCTCGCGATCGTGGCTACCCTGGTGCTGTTCGTGACGCTTGTGATCATGACGGTATCTACGTTTGGCGGCAGGTCGGACGCCCTGACCCCGGAGGCGCAGCTGGAGATCCTCCAGAAGATGCAGGAGAACCCCGTCTGGATGGCGCTGATCGGCGCGCTGTACGTGTCCTTGCTGGCTGGCCTAGTCCTGGCCATCATCAGCGTGGCGATCAGTCGGCGCGGCAACTGGCCAGGGATTGCCGCCCTGGCCTCCACAGGCATGCTGATGCTGCTCCTGTGTGCGGGGCTCGTCTATCAACTGATGACCGGAGCCGCCGGCCTGGCCGGCTGAGGAGTCCCAACGTGAACGTGCGAACACCGCGCGCCGATACACGGACGGGTAGCGCCGCCGGCACGGCCTGGGTTCATGCGCATTCCACGGTGCGCCAGTCGAGCAAGTGGATTGCGGCCGGGCTGCTGCTGTCCGTCGTGGCCGGCTGTGCGCCGCAGAATACCGTCGTCCTGCATCAGCCCTTCGCCCCGCCGCCTCAACAGCGGCTCGCGCTGCGCAGTTCGTGGCAGTTCTCCGCAGCCCAGGACCATTACTGCCGTTATCTGCTGGCCTACCCGCTGCCGGGCGCCTCGACTGGGCCGCGCGACTTCCTGCTCTACCTGACCTTGCCCAACGGAGCGGGCACCTACTACGTCGCGGCCGACGGCGACGAGGGCGCCCGCGGGTTCCTGGTGCAGGCCGTCGGCCGACTGAAAGGCAAGGCGGAGTTCGTGGGCGGGCAGGTGCGGGTGGACGACGTCTGGCTCGCGTCGGGCCAGCGACAAATCGACCTGGACGTGCACTGCGAGGACGGTACTCACATCACCGGGCGAGCCCGGGTGCGCGAAGCCGACGGCGAGTTGCGCGTTTTCGAACGCCGCTACGCGGCCGATATCGCGCAGCTCGAGCGCGCCCGCACACCGGCCGAGCACGACCGCCCCGAAACCGCGGCGCGCTCCGCGGGCACGCCCTAACCAGCGCGCCGACCGCTTGACGGGCCGCCCGCAGCGCTGTAACAAAGCCTTCGGTCACTGGTGTCCGGCCGCTTGGGGCGGCTGGAAGAATAGGGAATCCGGTGCAAATCCGGAGCGGCCCCGCCGCTGTGACCGGGAACGAACGCTGCATCCGTCATTGGCCGCCAACGCGGCTGAGAAGACGCGGCTAGTAGGTGCGAGAGTCGGCCCTGCCTGGGCGACGCTCGCGGGCCCGGGAGTCAGAAGACCTGCCAGATCGACCGCAGTCAGGTTGCCTCGTGGGCAGGGTCAACCGGCATGCGCTCCACCGTCGATCCCGGCACTTCTCGCCAGTCGTGCTCGCCGTGCGCGAATAGTGAATTCCGCGCCGGCCGTCCGCACGCCGACGCCGCCGGTACGGCCACATGTCGGGCAACCACGCGGCTGTCAGTGCCGCACTGAGCGCCCGCCCTGAGGCAACCATCCATGGCACGTGCTGGCGCGGCTGGCGCGGCACGCGAGGAGGAGGTTGGCTCTGATGAATGCGTACAAGTCTGGAAGTGTGTGGGGTTTGCGCAGCTTGATCGTGATCTGCGCCGCGGTGACGTGTGCCGCCTGGGCGACGGCCACGGAACCTGTGACTTTCGGTGACATCGAGTACTGGGTCGGCCAGGGTCCCAACCGGGCGGCCCTGGTGATCGACTGGAACGACGGCCTGGAGCCGCAGTCGCTGGTGTGGGGTTTCCGCTGGCAAGGCACGGCCACCGGCTGGGATATGCTGCTCGCCGTCGTGCAAGCTGACGAACGGCTCGTGCTGTTCCCGATCGGCGCGGACGGCGTGTTCGGCCTCGGCTATGACCGCGACGGCGACGGGGGCGCGTTCCACCCCGGCACGCCCGGCTATGCCAGCGAAACCGGTTACGCCGACGACCCTGACGATCACTACGAGGAAGGCTGGTACACGGGGTTCTGGTGCTACTGGACGTGCGATACGGCCGGCGCGACCTTCCCCGCCGACGACGATTGGGAGTTCTCCTTCTGGTCGGCGGGCGATCGCGTGCTGGCTAACGGATCCTGGGACGGCTGGAGCTTCGACGCAAGCTTCAGCTTCGACCTGATCCCCAGCCCGCCGATGCCGGCCCCCGCGCCGTACCAACTCGGTGACCTGAACTGCGACGGCGTCGTCAACTCGTTCGACATTGATCCGTTCGTGCTCGCGCTGACGCTGCCGGAGGTGTACGAACTCGCGCATCCCGACTGCAGCTTAATGCTGGCGGACATCAACGGGGACGGCGTGGTCAACGTGTTCGACATCGATCCGTTCGTGGCGCTGCTGACGTCGTAAATGCTTAATAGAAAAGCGTTTTCGCTGATTGAGCTGCTGGTGGTGATGGCCGTTGTAGCCGTCCTGATGTCGATCCTCGCGCCCGCCCTCGGGCGGGCGCGCCGCCAGGTCCATCGTGTAACCTGCGCAGCCCGCTGTGCTCAGCTCGGGCACGCCTTTCACATGTACGCCGGCGAGCACCGCGGCTTGGCCATGCCGCTGGGCTACACCGATCCGTCGATCATCGGCACCGGCCCGCCGATCTACTGGTGGGGCACGAACGGCCCGACCGGCGTGGACCATACCAAGGGCTTCGTGTGGCCATACCTGCGGTCCGACTTGCGCGACGGCGGAATCTATGAGTGCCCGGCTCAGCCCTGGGGAACCTACGTGCCCCAGGGCGCAGCCAAGGCGGTGACCAGCACTTACGGCTACAACGGCTACTACCTGTGCCCCCCGCACACGCCCGGATGGTCCTATATCATCCGCAAGCGACCCTGGCAGAATATCAGCACGCTAAACTCGCCGGCGAGACTCTTCGTGTTCGCCGACACCCTGATCGACCTGGCGGCTCACAAGTTGCCGCAGAACAATGCCTTACTGGACCCACCGATGCGTTTCACCGGCCGTCAGTGGGTGCGGAACACGCACCCGACGACGGCCTTTCGGCACGATGGCCGCGCGTGCGTCTTGCTCGCTGACGGGCACGTCGAAGCGTTTGCCCCCGGCGACGGCGAGATCACGTCGCGCCGGTTCGGCATCGGCTCGGTCGGGAGCGATAACGACCCACACTACGTGCCGGACTGGCGCGAATGGTAGCCCCCGCCGAATCTCCGTCAGATTAATTGGATCTCTGGTCCGATTTTAGTTGCGGCGAAAGCACGCGGGCCGGGGCTGCTTAGCGTAAGCAACTGCTAATAAACGACTTGCTGTAGCCATGCCGCCCGATTACATGGCTGTCAATATGCTGGTTTGATTCTCGGACGTTGAGTCGGCTGGGGTGCCGCGGGGCCTCGATATGGCTCGCCCCGGATCGGATCTGCGAAGTTTTTCTCCCTTGCAGCTTGATATCGCTGTTTTCGGGTGCCTATGAATTGTCGTCTCAAGTTGCAGTTTAGGGTGTGTGGCACCCATCTCGGTCAATGGAGGCCGGAAGCGCGCCTGAGTCAGAAAACCTTATGAGGGAGAATGGAACAATGAGAAACATTCTTGTCGCGGTTGCTTGCATGGGTATGTTCGCGATGGTCGCGAACGCGAATGATCTGCACATTTACCTCGGCTCGCCGGTCGATACCGCGGCCTTCGTGCCCGATGACGGCGGCCTCGTGCACCCGGTTGTTACGGACCCGGTCGGAGAAGTGACGTACGGCGTTTGGGCTGAGGTTGGCGTGAATTGGACTACCGGCGTTGTGGATGTGTGGAACGGTATCGCCGTCGACTACATGGCTACCGGCGGTGTGACGGTCGTTGACTCCCTTATGAACAACGACGATCACAATCCTTCGCCATTGCAGACGGCCTACCGGTGGGAAGACAGTTCGACCTTCCAAAGCACTGACGGCTTCTTCCTGGTTGCCGTTACCCGCTTCGGTCTGGGTGGTTTGCTCCCCGCCGACGTTGGCGGCACGCCGCCCGACATGTATGCCTACACGCCTGAGATCGGTGTCAGTGGGATCAAGTACTGGCTCGGCAACATCACCTTGGCCTGCGACGCCCCCGGCGACCTGTACTTCGGCGTTGGCAGTGGCGGCATCTCTCGTCAGGGCGGCGACGTCGACACTGACCTGGTTTACTTCGGGTCGGCCGACGGCATGCGCGGCGACGCGTTCGGCGAGTTCGGGTCGGCCCCGATGCTGACCTGCATCCCCGAGCCGGCCAGCCTGCTGCTGCTCGGCCTGGCGGGCCTGTTCCTCCGCCGGCGCTAAACCGGCTTGGTCAGTCCTAGAATTAGGACCGATAACTGCGATAACAAGGAGCCGGACTTTTGTCCGGCTCCTCTCTTTTTTAAGCTCAGGCCAAAATCCTGCTCCGCTCCAGGAAATGCTTGACGCCACGCGGCCGGCCCTGCTATAGTCGCTGCTGTGAGAGAGTTTGGGTGAGCGGCACCCCGACTTTGGTTCTTTGGAGGCCGGGAAGCACTCCGAGTGTAGTTTGAAGTAACATTGTGTGTAGTGGGAGACAGGAAAGATGAGGAAAGTTCTTACGATAGTGGCCTGCCTGGGGATGATGGCGGTCGTCGCCAACGCGAACGACCTGCACATTTACCTCGGCACGCCGGTCGATACCGCGGCCTTCGTGGCCGACGACGGCGGCCTCGTACATCCGGTCGTTACAGATCCGGTTGGAGAAGTGACGTACGGTGTCTGGGCCGAGGTCGGCGTGGATTGGACTTCAGGCGTTGTGGACGTGTGGAACGGTATCGCCGTCGATTACATGGCTACCGGCGGCGTGACGGTCGTTGACTCCCTTATGAACAACGACGATCACAACCCTTCGCCATTGCAGACGGCCTACCGGTGGGAAGATAGCTCGGACTTCGGCGGCACTGACGGCTTCTTCCTGGTTGCCGTTACCCGCTTCGGTCTGGGTGGTTTGCTCCCCGCCGACGTTGGCGGCACGCCGCCCGACATGTATGCCTACACGCCTGAGATCGGTGTCAGTGGGATCAAGTACTGGCTCGGCAACATCACCTTGGCCTGCGACGCCCCCGGCGACCTGTACTTCGGCGTTGGCAGCGGCGGCATCGCTCGTCAGGGCGGCGACGTCGACACTGACCTGGTTTACTTCGGGTCGGCCGACGGCATGCGCGGCGACGCGTTCGGCGAGTTCGCGTCCGCCCCGATGCTGACCTGCATCCCTGAGCCGGCCAGCTTGCTGCTGCTCGGTCTCGCGGGCCTGGTCCTGCGTCGTCGCTAGTATCTGCTAGCCGGCAAAGTCCAAGCGACAATCGAAGGAGTCGGACGATCCGTCCGGCTCCTTTCGTTTTCTAGCCGCCGCGCGCCCGCCGGCCAGCGCCGAAACCTAACCGGCATTTTCAGGACCTGCACGTCTGAAAATGTTTGACTTCTCCAGACCGGCCGGGCTACGATCAGTTGTACCGGGCGATTCAAGTGAATGGCTCGAACGGGAGGCGACAATGACAGCGATCAAGAAGTTTCTGCGGCTGGCCGCGTGCCTCGGAGTGCTGGGAGTCCTGGCAGACGCGGGTGACCTGCACATCTACCTCGGCACGCCGCAATACCCTGAACCCTGGGGTGCCGGCTCCGTGTCTGACGACGGTGGCCTCATGCATCCGGTTGTCACGGACCCGGTCGGAGAGGTAACGTACGGCGTCTGGGCCGAAATCGAAGTTGATTGGGGCGCGGGCACTTGGGACGTATGGAATGGCATCGGCGTCCATTACATGACCACCGGCGGTGTAACCGTCGTCGACTCGGTCATGAACAACGATAGCCACGCGCCCTGTGGATGGGCTTGCCGCTGGGAAGACAGCTCTGACTTCGGCGGTGCTGACGGCTTCTTCCTGGTTGCCGTTACGCGCTACGGCCTAGGTGGCATGTTGCCGCCGGACTTCGGTGTCTACCCCCCCGACACATACTCCTACGTGCCAACGATGGGCAGCGGCCCGCTGAAGTACTGGCTCGGCAACATCACCCTGGCCTGTGACGCCCCCGGCGAGTTGTACTTGGGCGTTGGCACCGGCGGCATCTTCCGGCAGGGCGGCTCCGCAGCCACCGACCTGATCTACTTCGGCTCTGCCGAAGGCATGCGCGGCGACGCGTTCGCCGAGTTCCCGACGGTCCCGCTACTGACCTGCATCCCCGAGCCGGCCAGCTTGCTGCTGCTCGCGCTCGCGGGCATGGTCCTGCGTCGTCGCTAGAATCAGGCAGCCCAGGCAGTCAACTCACTAGGGGAATCGGGTGTGTCGTCGCCGTTACGCCGCCGGCTTCCGCGACCGCAACCCGCGTTTCCGCCACATCTCGCCGGATTTGTGCCGCTAGCTCCGCCGGGCTGTCATAGCGCACCTGGCCGCGCAGGCGGCGGAGCAGATGCAGACCCAACGGCCGACCATTGAGTGCGGCTGACCAGCCCAACAAATGCGCCTCGACGCGCGGCGTGCTGACCTGGAAGGTCAGTTGCGGGCCGATGTTGACCGCCGCCGGATGCAGGCTGCCATCATCGCACTGCGCGACGGCGGCGTAGACGGCCTGCTGCGGCAGCATGTGCTGGATGTCGCTCAGGTTGGCGGTCGGGAAGCCCAGCCCGGTCCCGCGCCCCGCCCCGGATTCGACCATCCCCACAATGCGATAGGGGCGCCCGAGCATCGCCCATGCCACGTCAACGCGTCCTTCCCGCAGCGCCGCCCGGATCGCCGCACTGTGCACGGACGGCGCGCCGGGCAATTCCGGGCAGCGGGCCATGTCAATCTCGTGGAAGGCGAAGCCCAGGCGTGGGCCGAAGAACCGCAGGGTCTGCCCGGATCCCGCCCGGCCGTGTCCGAAGTTGAAGTCGGGCCCCTCGACGAACGCGCGCGGCCGGTAGTGCTCGCAGAGCCTGACCAGGAACGTCTCGGCCGGCTGGTCCAACAAGGCCGGTCCGCTGCGGAGAACCACGCAGGCATCGACGCCCAGCGCGGCCAGCAGGTGCAGCTTCTCGCTGAGCGTGACCAGCCGCGCCGGCGCCCGGTCCGGCGCGATGATCTCGCGCGGGTGCGGGTCGAACGTCATGGCGACTACCGGGGTGCCCAATTCGCCCGCCACAGCCTGGGCCCGAGCCAAGATGGCCTGGTGCCCGCGGTGCACGCCGTCAAAATTGCCGATCGTCAGCGTCGTGCCGGCCGGCGGCGGCGAATAGTCCGCGATGCCATAATAGACTTTCATCTGGCCCTGGCCGATACGCTCCCGGGTCACGGTTGCGGCCGCCGCCGACGAAGGCGGGCGTTAGTCGGCGCGAGCGGCCCGATCACTTAGGCAACTCGACACCAAGCGCCTCGGCCTGCTGCCGAAAGGCGCTCTCGGTGAGGGTGTGCAGCGTGTACTGCGTGCCGTCGAAGAGAATCAGATGCCGCCGATCTTCCCGCAGGAAGAGATCCAGCGGCCCCTGGTTGTAACACACGAACGCGGGGCGCTCCGGCTGGCCCTGCCAGCGGTGCGCCTGGTTATAGGTGTAGCGCAGCAGCCGATCGAGCTGTTCCTCCTCGAACCGTTCGCGCTGGGCGGGCGAGGCGTCCGGTGGCAACTCGCCGCGCGGCGGCAGCGGCAAGCGCGGCGGCGCCAATCCGCCGCGGTCGAACGCGGCCTGAAGCTCGGCGCGGACGTACTCCAGCTCCTCATACGAATCCTGAATCGGGCCGCGCAACGACTGCTCATCCCGGCCTATGACCGACAGCAAGACTACCAAGCCGCTCGTCACCACCATCAGTATAATGTTACGCCATACGCGCCGACGGCGCTGTGCCATGGTGCGCAGGGCGACCCGGTCGGCGGGGCGGGGTAGCTCACGGCTGGCGGGCGTATCGACCACTGATGCGGATCCTCGGATGCCGGCTGCCAGGCCGGTTTCGTATCTGGGCTCGTATTCTATAATCGTCGCAGTGGCGGAGAAAGTCCGGCGTTCCTGCCCAGGAGCAACAGCCGTGACCATGACGCTGATCGATTACGTTGCCGCCGGTGCCGGCGCGGTCATTACGCTGCTCATTGGCGGCGCTGTGCTGTACTGGATTGACCAGGAATGGCGCGACCTGCGCCGGCGCCGGCCGCCGGTGGCACGGCCCGTCCAGCCTACGCCGCCCAAGCCGCGCGAAGATCCGCTACCGCCACCCGCTGAGCACCCACGCTGAACCAGCCATCCTCCGCGACGTGCCCGACGGCGACCGCCGCAACGCCGCGCCCGCGCAACAGACGCTCCAGACCGGCCGGGTCGCGCACCTCGACGACGTAGGCCCCACACGTTTCGCCGAAGGGCGGCAGGTCGCGCTCATCCGGCAACTCTACGCTCGCCCCGCGGCCGGCCGCAATCGCCATTTCCGCCAGCGCCACCAGCCAGCCGCCGTCGCCGACATCATGACAGGCGGCGACGAGCCCTTGCTGAATGGCGTCCGCGACGGCGGCATGCACCTGCGCGGCCTCGGCCAACGGGAAGCCGATCTGAGCCCAACCGCCGACGCGCAACAGCGGCCGGCCCGGCTGCTTAAGGTCCGGCGTCACGCAGCGACGCACGTCGGGCACGATGCTAACCGCACTGATAAGCAGCGTGCCGGGGATGCTGAGCCGCCGCGTCGCGCGCAGGCGCGCTTCGATCCCCGGCAGGATGCGGCGCAAACGCTGCGCGTCCACGCCGTCGCCGACGGCATAACGCCGCAACTCGGCCAGCAGCGGCTCGACGTCAGAAGCATCCAGGGCGAACTCGTTGTTCAGCGAATCCTTGCCTGAGATGAACGGCACGCCGAAAGCCAGCGCGACGTCATAACAAGCCTGGCAGGCGCGCACGAGCGCGCCGAGCTGCCGCGGATCATCAGCGCGGCCCCAGCAGAAGTTATCCAGCACGGCCGTCTGCCGCGGATCGCCGCCCACGGCGACGACGTTGCGAACCGCCTCGTCGATCGCGGCCGCGGCCATCCAGTAGGGATCCACGTCGCCCAGGTGTGGCGCCAGGCCGCAACCGAGCGCAATGCCACGCTGCGACGAGAGCACGGGACGCAGCACCGCGGCGTCGGCCGGGCCCTGACCGGGTCCGACCAGCGGCTTGACGCCGCTGCCGCCCTGGACCTCGTGATCATACTGCCGAATGATCCATTCCTTGGCGGCGACGTCCGGCCTGGACAGGTGGGCCCGCAGGTCCGCGAGCACATCGGCGCCAGTGCGGTCTGTGGCCGGAGCAGCAGCCGACTGGGTCGGCCACCATTCCACGGTGTGCGCCCGCTGCGGCAGGCCGTCGTGCAGGAAGTCCATGTCGAGGTCGCCGACGACGTGGCCTTCGAAGCGAACGACGAGGCGCGGCCGACCGGAAGCGCCAGGCGATCCGTCCACTCCGGTGCCGAAGACGCCGATTACCGTCGCCTCGACCTCGTCGGCGCACATGATCTGGAGGAATCGCTCGAGGTTGGCCGGCGGAACGGCTAGGACCATCCGCTCCTGAGCCTCGCTGATCCAGATTTCGTCGTAGCGCAGGCCGGCGTACTTCAGCGGGACCTTCTCAAGATCGACCGTCGCCCCGACGTGCTGGGCCATCTCGCCGACGGCGCTACTCAGCCCGCCCGCTCCGCAGTCTGTAATGGCGCTGTACAGGCAGCCGCCGCGCTCGTCCCGGGCGCGCAGCACCGCGTCGAGGAAGCGCTTCTCGGTAATGGCGTTGCCGATCTGGACGGCGTGGGAGAACTCGTCGGCGTGCGTGTCGGTCAACTCGGCGGATGAGAACGTCGCGCCGTGAATGCCGTCGCGCCCGGTCTGGCCGCCGATCAGCACAACCAGGTCGCCCGGCTGGGCGGCCTTCTCGACCTTGTCGCGCGGGATCAGGCCGACGCAGCCGCAGTAGACCAACGGGTTGCCCAGATAACGTGGGTCAAAGACGACCGCGCCGTTGACCGTCGGGATACCCATGCGGTTGCCATAGTCGGAGACGCCCAGGGCGATGCCCCGCAGGATGCGCCGCGGATGCAGCACGCCCTTGGGCAGATGTTCACGCCGCCAGTCGCCGGGCGCGACGCAGAAAACGTCGGTGCTGGCAATGGGCTTAGCCCCCAGGCCGCAGCCGATGACATCACGAATGCAGCCGCCCACCCCGGTTGCGGCGCCGCCGTACGGCTCGATGGCCGAAGGATGATTGTGCGTCTCGACCTTGAAGGCGATGCCGAACTCGTCGTCGAAGGCGATGATGCCGGCGTTGTCCTTGAAGACCGAGAGGCAGCGCGGACCCCGGCCGGCGGCAATCAGCTCATCGGTCGCGCGCGCGATCGTGTCGCGCAGCAGGTTCCCGTAGTGCCGTTCGCAAGTGTCGCCCCGGGCACCGTCGCCGAAGGGCGCCCCGCGGTAGTCAATGCGGCTCTTGAGCGTCTTGTGTACGCAGTGTTCCGACCAGGTCTGCGCGAGCGTCTCGAGTTCGAGGTCGGTCGGCTCACGTCCCAGTGCCTGGTAGTGGGCCTGCAACGTCCGCATCTCGGCCGTTGATAGGAACAGGTGCCCCGTGCGCGACAGCTCGTCCAGACCAACGTCGTCCAGGTCACGGATCGGAACGTGCCGCAGGGAGAAGCGGAAGATCGGCGGCTGGGGCGCCGGCCGCACGCCGGCCGTGCCCGGCACGACTTCCTCGATGCAGTCGTTGGCCAGGGCCCGGCGCACGCTCTCCAGCAGAGCCGTCGCGCTGCCGCAACCGGTCACGACGTAGCGCCGGGCCGTGCGGACAGTCTCCACGGCGACGCCCTGGGCATGCAGCTCGGCCAACGTGCTCTGCGCCACGGGGTCCATGACGCCGGGGCGGCCATGCACCTCGACCTCGCACGTGTCCGGCGCGGCCTGGTGCACGTGCGTCGGGTCGTGAACCTGCCACGACTCCACCACCGGATCACACAGCAGCTCGGCAGCCACCCGCTCGGCGTTTGCCCGCCCAAGCTCACCTTCCAGGAAGAACAGCCGCACGACGTGGGCTGTCGTGAAGTGCTCCAAACCGGCCTCGCGCAACTGCGCGCACAAGGCCGCGTCGCACACGGTCCGGCCGCCTTTGGCGACCGGCCTGATCTCAACGCCGAAGACTGGCATAATGGAGGGATTCTCGCCTGGACAGGTCCGTTAGTCTATCCAGTCCGGGTGCTGGAATTTCTCGGCTACCCAGGCGCTGCGGATCTGGGCGGCGCGGGCCAACAAGTGCTCGATGTTGCCGTGCTCATGCCGTTCGAGCCAGGTGTCGAGGTGCGTCAGGTCCTCGATCAGCAGCGCGATGGCGGCACGCATGTGGTCGCGATTGGAGATCAGGATATCGTGCCACAGCTCCGCATCACGGGCCGCCACGCGCGTCACGTCCAGCAGCCCCGGGGCCGCGACCTGCAAGCCGCCTTCGCGTTCGGCCAGCAAGAGCAGCAGGGCGGCGACAGCGTGCGGCAGGTGACTGACCCGCGCCACGGTCGCATCATGCCCTTCTGGGGACATGTCCTTAACATGCGCGCCCACCCGCTCCCAGACCGAGCGGACGAGCTCTACCGCTGCGGGTCGCGTGGCGGACAGCGGAGTCAGCACCACGGTGGCCCCGTGGAACAGGTCGGCCCGGGCGAAGCTCACGCCCCGCTGCCGCAGGCCCGTCATGGGGTGTCCACCGACGAAGTTGCACGGGTGCGGCATGATGCTGCCGGCGGCGTCGACCACCGGGGACTTGACGCTGCCGACATCCGTCACGACGACGCTCTGGTCGCCCAGGCGCGGGGCGAGTTGCCGAAGCACGCCGGTCATAGCGCAAAGGGGCGTGCAGAGGCAATAGAGCTGCGTGTCAGCAGGCAGGTCGTCCACCCGCGTGACCCCGGAGTGCACGGCTCCGGTCTCGACCGCGGCCTCGACATCACTTGGGTCGCGTGCGAGCGCTATAATCTGGCCGTGGAAGCCCGCGGCCTGCAGGGCCAGACCCAGGGACCCGCCTATCATGCCGGGGCCGACGATGCATACGGAATGTAAATCTTGTTTTGACAGAATCTTACACCAAGTGTTCGCACTGACGGCTGACGGTAATCCGTCTTGCCGCACTGCGATTCTCAGGAATAAGCTTGCATTTTGCGCTCCAATCGATTAACGAATCCCCTGCAAACAGAGGTGTGGACGCGCTGCGGCGCGGCATTGGCGCGGTTCAGACATTCGAGTGAATATGAGTGCTCAGCCTGGTGAGACGAGCAGGTCTGGGGGTGCACACCTGCTCGACTTCGAAAAACGCATCGGCAAGATGGAGCAGGAGATTCGGCGTCTGGAAGCTTCCCAGGCCGAATCGGGGCGTGATTTCTCTGAAGTTATCGAGGGAATTCGCGCACAACTCCAAACTGCTCTGAAGGAGGCGTACGCCAAGCTTACGCCCTGGGAGCACGTCCTCGTGTCGCGGCATCCGCGCCGGCCGCTGCTGCGCGACTACATCAGGTTGATTACCGAGGACTTCTACGAGCTGCATGGGGACAGGGCTTACGGCGATGACAAGGCGATCGTGTGCGGTTTCGCCCGCATCGCCCGCCAGCGCGTCATGCTTATCGGACATCAGAAGGGCCGCGACACGCGCGAGAAGATCGAGGTCAACTTCGGTTGCGCCCACCCGGAGGGGTACCGTAAAGCATTGCAGAAAATGAAGTTGGCCGCGAAGTTCAGGGTGCCCGTGGTTTGCCTGGTTGATACGCCCGGCGCTTATCCGGGGGTTGAAGCCGAGGAACGCGGCATTGCCCAGGCAATCGCCGTCAATCTGATGGAGATGTCGCGCCTGCCCACGCCCATCATCGCCGTCGTGATTGGCGAGGGCGGCAGCGGCGGGGCGCTGGGTATCGGCGTGGCGGATCAGGTTGCCGTGATGCAGTATGCGTATTTCTCGGTGATAAGCCCGGAGGGGTGTGCGGCAATCCTGTGGAAGTCCGGGGAAGAGGCACCGCGAGCGGCCAAGGCGCTGCGGCTGACGCCCAGCGATTTGAAGCAGTTGGAACTTATTGACGCCATCATTGAGGAGCCGCTCGGGGCGGCGCATCGCGACCCCGCGGCGGCAGCCAAGAACCTGGAGGCGTGGATCGGGCAGAAGCTGCGCGAACTGAAGCGGGTTCGCGTGGACACGCTGCTGAAGAGGCGTTACGCGCGGCTGCGGAACCTCGGTTCAGCGTTTGTGTCGGGAGAGGTCGGCGAGGGCAAACCGGCCCGCACCCGTGGCCGTCGCGTGCCGGCGACCGGCCGTGTAACAACCGCGGCCGACCCGGCGTAAGTGTTTTGGTGCCAGCACGTTGACACCAGGCGATATAATCATGTGGGCGCATTAGGGCGGGATGGGCACTTGGAGCCCTGGGGCTCCGAAAGGTGTGGGGAATCAGGCGGAACGAGCCGGTGCGGATAACCAGGCACCGTGTGGCAGGAATTAGGCAACATGGTGCTCGGACGGATGAGTAGTATGGATTCGGCGACACGGCCGGTCGCGATTGAATTGGACCGCACTCGTGAGTTGCGGATCACGTGGGCTGACGGGAAGCAAAGCGTTTGTCCGCTCCCGCGGCTGCGGCAGGCCTGTCCGTGTGCGGCATGCCGGCAAGCACGGGCCACGGAGCAGGCGAATCCGCTGCGGGTCATTCCCGGAGCGGACGCCGAACTCAACATGGTCATCGCTGCCGAGGTCCGGATGGTTGGGCATTACGGCCTGCAACTGTCGTGGCTGGATGGTCACAGCGCGGGCATCTACGACTATGGGCTGTTGCGTGCCTTGGCGGATTCGGCAGGCGCGCGGGGCCGGAACGGCGCGAACGGGTGCAGCCGTGATGAAGGAAAAGTGAATAAGAAGTAGCGTTTTCGCGCTAGTCAAGGTAAAATGGTACTTTTGGCCTGTTTGTGTAGGAATGAGGATGGCACCTGAAGACACTCTCAATCGGACGGACCTGGGCGGCAGGATAGTGCAGGCCAGCGACCTGCACCTGTTTCTGTACGATCGCCCGTTGCATCCGGAGTTGTTCCGTCATTACCGCGACTTCCGCGTGGCGCAAGGCCGCTATCTCGCCGACATCTGGATCGTCGGTCTGAGTCATGTGGTCACGCTGACGCTCGGCCAGCGCACGCTGACCGAGTTGCTCTGGGTTGATAGTGATCTGCTGCCTTCGCGCGGCGTGATCTCGCGTTTTCGTCTCAAGGGCGAGCGCGACCAGGAGCGTCGCCTGCCGGACGGCTGGTGCCACCTGATCAGCAGCCAGGTCGAGACCATGGACGAGCCGTTGTACAAGTCCGTGCACAACGACCTGCTGCGGCACGCCGCGCGCCGCGGATCATTCGTGGCGTACGACGAGTGGGCTGATCGCGACCTGCTGCCGTTTTCGTATGTTGATTGCGAGGCGCGCGACGCCGAGTTCCACATTTATGCGTTCCACGCCTTTCCGCAGGAGCGGACACTAGTCAAAACACAATCCATTTTCGAGGTGACTGCCTGACGACCGAGATCCTTGAGAACGCGACCGGTCGCGAGCCCGCCGGGGCCCGCGGCCGGTCGCAGTCTTTGCGGGCCGAGGCGCGCCCGGCGGAGGGCGAACTGGCCGTCATGGCAAGCGGCACGCCACAGTCCATCCGGATCGTTGGGGCGCGGGTTCACAACCTGGCGGACATCTGCCTGGAGCTGCCCCGGAATCAACTGATCTGCTTCACGGGCGTGTCCGGCAGCGGCAAGAGCAGCCTGGCTTTTGACACGTTGTATGCCGAAGGTCAGCGGCGTTACGTCGAGTCGCTCAGTTCGTACGCGCGCCAGTTCATGGGGCAACTGCCCAAGCCGGAGGTTGACCAGATTACCGGCCTGGCGCCGGCGATCGCGATTCAACAGAAGACCAGCGGCTGGAACCCGCGCAGCACGGTCGGCACGATCACCCAGATACACGATTACCTGCGTGTTCTGATGGCGCGGGGCGGCCGCGCCCACTGCACTAACTGCGGCCGGCCGATCAGCGCGCAGACGCGCGAACAACTGCTGGGGCGCATACTGGCCCTGGAACCGGAGACGCGCTTCCTCCTGCTGGCGCCGCGGGTGCGCGGCCAGAAGGGCGAGTACAAGGATCTGTTCGCGGAGTTGCTCCAGGAGGGCTTCGTGCGGGCCCGGGTGGATGGCGAGCTCATAGAGCTCACGGCCGCGCCGGCGCTCGATCGCAACCGGCGTCATGACATTGAGGTCGTCATTGACCGGCTGGTCAACCGACCGGGCAGCCGGGCCCGACTGGCCGAGGCCCTGGATGTCGCCCTCAGCGTCGGACACGGCACCGCCCTTGTCGCGGTTCTCCCGCCGGCCGAATCCGGGGGGGCGCGCGGCGGACTGCAGCCGGCAGCGGACATCGTACTGTCGTCGGACTACTCCTGCACCACGTGCAACCTGGGCTTCGCACCGCCCACGCCGCAGATGTTCAGCTTCAACAGTCCGCAGGGCATGTGTGAGCACTGTGAGGGACTTGGCACGCGTTTCGATTTCGATCCGGACCTGCTCATCCCCGACTCCAGCCTGGACTTCCTGGCCCCGTGCGTGGTGGCCCTGCGCCACCGGCCGGGCAAATGGCAGCAGCACATCTACGAAGGCGTGGCGCGGCATGTTGGCTTCGACCTGCGCACACCCTGGCGCGACCTGCCGACCGAGGCCCAGGCCGCCCTGCTGCGGGGCACCGGCGACGCACACATCACGTTCGAATGGCGCGCGCGCCGCGGGACATGGAAGCACGGCGGCACTTTTGCCGGCGTGGTCGCGGAACTGCACGCGCGCCACAAGAAGACCAGTTCAGCGCTGTTGCGCCGCTATTACGAGCGATTCATGCGGTCGTCGGTCTGTCCGCGGTGTCAGGGCGCCCGGCTCAACGCCCAGGCGCTCGCGGTGCGGCTGACCGGCCCGGTCGCCGGCGCGCAACGGGCGCTGAACATTGACGAGGTCGGCCGGCTGCCGATCAGCGCGGCGTTGGAGTTCTTCGCCAACCTGGAGTTGGACGAGGTGCGGGCGTTCATCGCGGCCGAGCCGCTGAAGGAGATTCGCGGGCGGTTGCAGTTCCTGGTTGATGTCGGACTGGAGTACCTGACATTGGGCCGGACGGCACCCACGCTCTCAGGGGGCGAGTCCCAGCGTATCCGTCTGGCGAGCCAAATCGGCTGCGGGCTGGTGGGCGTGCTTTACGTGCTGGACGAACCGAGCATCGGCCTGCACCCGCGTGACAATCGCCGCCTGTTGGATTCACTCCGCCGCCTGCGCGACATAGGCAACACGGTCATCGTCGTCGAGCATGACCGCGACACCATGGAGGCGGCGGACCGGCTGGTGGATTTCGGTCCCGGTCCCGGGGTGCGGGGCGGGCAGGTCGTCGCGCAGGGCGGCCTGGCCGACCTGGCTGCCGAACCGCGCTCGGCGACCGGCGCGTACCTGGCCGGCCGGCAGGAAATTGCCCTGCCCGTGTCGCGTCGTCCCATAAACCCGCCGGGCGGCAACGGTGCGCGGCCCAGTGCCCGCGGCGGACGCCGCTAGCCGCCCGGTCGCCCAAGCCAATCGAAACTCCCCCCCGCACATCGTCTGTGGTACACGGGTCTGTTCGTGTTGCCGGTGTGGAGTGGTGAATGAATACCGGGCCGGCCGCGTCCGGCCGCGCGACGCACGTTAGGCTGCCGCGCTCTGGCCGGCGCACACAGCGGGCCAGCACCTCAGCTCTTTGAGCATTTCCGCAGTGATTATCGGCCGTCCGTGACCGCGCGGTACCGGGCGCTGCCGGTGCCGGCCGTTGGTGGTGGGCGAGCGGCAATCTGCCGATACGACAACGACTCGGCGCGGCGCCAGTCAGAGGTGACGGGAACGATGGTTCCGATAACCATGATCTGCCCAAACCTGAAGTGCCGCCAGACGGTGGTCACGCCGCCCTCGGCGCGCGGCAAGGTGGTGCGCTGTCCGCACTGTCGCCAGTTGTTCATGGTACCGGACCGTGTCAGCAATCCGGTCGCCGCACCAGAAGCCGAGCCCGATTCCAACGCAAAGAACGACGCATAGAACTTCAACCGCGGCACACACCCGCGCCGCGGACACCGGAACGACACAACAATGACGCAGAGCATGGAGTGGGGTGATCCGGTGAGAGGCGCGACACCCGGCCGACGGCAGCCCAGCGTGCGGCGATCTGCTGCCGAACTCTTCGCGGCGGAACCCGAGTTGATCCTGGCCTACCTGGAAGGGTCCGGAGAGGAGTACCCGTGGAATGCGCAGCGCGTTCTGGCGAGCGCGTTGGACGCGCTGGCGCTACGTAGCGGCTATGCGGACCTGCACTACTGCGCGGCCCACGCGGCGCTGGCGGCCGAGCAGCCGGCGCTGGCGCTCGAGCTGCTGCACACCGCTCTACGGATAAATCCCAGCTACGACGCGGCCTTGATCCTCGCGGCGCGCATCCGCGAAAAGCAGGGCAAGCACGAGGAGGCCACTCGGCACTTGGAAGAAGTGCTCGCGCACGGCGCGGACTACCCGGATGTGCACCTGATGCTGGGAGATCTATGGCAAACGCGCAGTGACCTGCCGCGCGCCCGGGCCGCCTATCGCCGCGCGCTCCAGCTCAACAGCAACTTCACCGCGGCGGCCGAGCGGCTGGCGCGGGTAGGCGCTGCCGGAGGTACTAATGGGCTACCTGCTTGAAGCACTGGGACGCGGGCTGCTGGCGGAACTGCTGGCGGCCTTCGAGAACCAACTCCCGGGCTTCCAGGAGGATGAGCCGGACGAGCTGCGCGCCCGACAGGCGTCCTCGCCGACCTCCGTCGATCTAGCCCTGCGGCTGGGGATGTCCTGCCTGCGGAGCCGCCGGCTGTCAGAAGCGCTACGCGTGTTCCAGAACGCGCTGGAGCTGGGGCCGCCCTCGGCCCAGCCGGCACTCGGACTGGCCTGCGTGTACGACGAGCTGGGACAGCTTGACCAGGCCCTGCGCTACCTGTCCATCGCCCAGGCGCACGATCCGCAGGACCCGGCCATCGCCTTTGCCATGGGCGTCTGTCACGAGCGTCGGGAGGAAGTGGACGCGGCCACCGTGAACTACCGCCGCGCGTTGGAGCTCTGTCCGCACCTGCGCAACGCGTGTGAACGGCTGGCGGCCATCGCGCTGCACCAGGGCGACCTGGAGGAGGCCACCGGCTATTACGAGCGGCTGGCGGAGCTCGAACCGGGGGATGTTGACGTGCTGCTATCGCTGGCCAACCTGCTGCTGCTGACCGGGCGGCCGCGCGAGGCCTCCGATCACTATCAACAGGCGCTGGTGATTGAGCCAGATCTGGCGGAAGAGGCGCTGCCGGAAACCGAAGGACTTGACGCGGACGATCGGCTGGCAGACGCGATCAAGACGCTGGAATCCCTGGTCCGCAAGTACCCCAACATGGCGCCGTTCCACATTCACCTGGGCGATTTGTATGCCAGATCCGGCGCGGACGGCGCGGCGATCGAGCAGTACCGTGCGGCCCTGGCCGCCCAGCCCGACCTGCTGGAGGCGACCGTCAAGCTCGGTACGCAGCACTTGCGGCTGGAGCGCTACGCCGACGCGGCCCAGACCTTCAACCGCGCCGTGGAGCTCAATGACCGGTTGATGCTGGGGTTCGTCGGCCTGGGCGTGTCGCAGCACACGGCGGGCAACCAGCACGAGGCACTGGCCACGCTGGACCTGGCGGCCAGCCTGGAGCCTAGTACGACGCTGCTGTTTGCCGAGACCGCCCGGCTGCACCTGCGGGCCGAACGGGCGGAGCAGGCGGACCTGCGCAGCCATTTCGATATTTCCGGGGACGAAGACGATGAGGAGCCGGACCACCAGGAACTGTTAGAGGAGGTGCTGCGCCGACACCGCCGGGCGCTGGTCGCCAACCCCAACCACGCCGATCTGCATTACCGCTACGGGCTGCTGTTGCGCCAGGTGGGTGAGTACGAGGAGGCCATTCAGGCCTTCCGGCACGCGGTCGAGCTCAATCCGTCTTACGCCAAGGCCCTGATCAAGCTTGGCATTCTGCTCAAAGAAACCGGCGAAGTCGAAGAAGCCATCGAGGTGTTCCGCCGGGCACTCGCGCTCGACAACCGCTACGTGGACGTGCATTATCAACTTGGCCTGCTTTTCGCGCAGCGCAACCGCTTCGAGCTGGCGGTGGAGGAGTTCGAGCAGGCCGTGGCCGGCAACGAGCGCAACGTCGCGTTCCGCGCCAACTTGGCGCTGGCTCTGCAGAACATCGGCATGCTCGACCGGGCAGCCGCGACCTGGCGCGCGATCTGCGAGCTGTCACGCGACGGCGACAGCGTCCTCGAGCGCCGGCGGCAGTTCCTGCGCGAAGCCAATCGGGAATAGGTCCGGCTAGGAATCAAGGAATAGAAAGAGTGCTCCCCGCCAGAGGGGCGACAAGCCCTGGCGGGGAGCACTTTCACAAGACACGTGGGCCGCACGACACACAGTGCAGAAGTTCGGCCACGGGGCGCGGGCGTCAGGCCATCCGGCCGTCGCGCTACGACGCCACCAGCACGTTCTCGTCGATTACCGTGCGCAGTTTGCGCAGGGCCCGGTTCTGAATCTGACGCACCCGCTCCTTGCTGACGCCCAGCAAGGCGCCGACCTGCTCCAGCGTCCGCCCGCGCGGCGGGTTCAGCTTGCGGCCGGCGCGATCCAGCGCGAAGCGGGCGTTGATCACGCGCTGCTCGACCTTGCTCAGCTCCGCGGAGTTATTCGACAGAATCAGCTTCAGTCCGTTGACGCAGTCCGCGGCTTCGTCTTCGCGCTGCGTTTCGACGTAGTCGCTGCGCTCGAAGCTCGGGTCATATACCGTCGGGAAGTGGGTGCGATAGCGGGCACTCTTGGCACCCAGCCGGGCGAAGCTGCTCATGATCGCCCGACAGGCGTAAGTGCTGAGCTTGAAGCCGCGCGAGCAGTCGAACTTGTCCACACAGCGCAGCAGCGCCAGGTTGCCCTCACTGACCAGGTCGCCCAACTCCACGCCGGCGGTCCTCGTACGCCGGGCCATGGCCATAACGAGCGAAGTATTCAAACGAACAATGTGATTCCTGGTACGCAGCGTGGCGTAAGCCCATCGCAGCAGCTCGCGCGAAGCCTGGGCACCGAGGCGCTTGTCGTTATGGGCCCTGACAAGCCGCATCATGCGATAGCGACAGTAGTTAAACCGCAGGAAGAGTTGTTGCTCCTCGTCCGCATTCAGGACCCGGTGCCGGGGCGGCAACACGACGTCAACAGCCAAGCCATCCCGTCCAGGTGCGCCCGAGATGCTCTCCGCCAGGTCCGGTAGCGGTACCATTAGCTGGCGCGCCGCCGAAGCCCGCTTGAACGACGGATGATAAACGCACTCCATCGTTTCAGAGAGGATCTGCGTCAGCAAGCGTCGATCCATGGTGGTCATACGCTGCAGGACGGCTGTGGTCGGCAACTTGGCCTTTGGTCGCAACCTCTTGAGGTTGGAAGTCTTTGCTGGCTTCTTCATGGTCAATTACGCCTTTGGGCGCTGCGCCGCGTCCGATAGGTCCTTTTGGGCCCTCATCTTTGTATACGCTCAACGTACGCCGTTGGTTCCCAAACAGTTCCACTAACGTGCCGATTATGACGGCCAACCGACTTCGTGTCCAGTAAATTAGCACAAAAATACTACGCTTTATTTCTTAGAGCGGGCCCGCCGGGAGCGCTTACGGATCTCCAGATGGCCGTTGCTCTGGGCATCCGGCACGTCCGATAGGCGGCCTGCTTCTTGTCTCATGAAGCCCGAAATTATCGGCCCGCTAGCCACTTCCGCGTTCTCCTTCAGGGCGCCGGCAGCCGGGCCCGCCGACTGATGGCCGCGCTGGGCTGCCTGCCACCCATACAACGCTTGAAGAGTGATTATTGTTCCCGAAGTCCCCCCGAAGGTACAAGATCTGACGCCACAGTGGCGAATGACACCCCCGTCGACGCCGGCTCAGGCGGCTGGCACGTCGCGATGACAGAACCGCCACAGGCCGCCCAGGTATGCCAGGAGGCCCACGGTCGCCAACGCGGCGACGTCCTGGGAAAGCGAGTGGTCTGGGCGGATGCATTGGAGAGGCTTGTAGTAGTGCAGGGGCCCGAACATGGCGAGCCACTCGATGGCCGCCCACAAGGTCGCCAGGTAGTTCAGGAGGAACGAGGCCAGCAGGCCCGTAAGGACAACTGCAATTGCCGCGCCGCGCCGGGAGACGATGCTACCGACCAGCATCGTTACGCCGCCGATGGACAGATACAGCGCCAGCAGGTTCACGATCAGGATCCGTAGCCGCCCGAGGTCGACCGGCTCCCACAGAGGGAACAGACGCAGCCCGAGCCAGACACCCAGGAACGGGGCTGCGCACAAGGCCAGGCCGGCGAGCGCCCAGATCACCGACGTGCTGATGTAGATGGCCGCCCGGGACAGTGGCAGCGTCAGTAACAGGTCGGCCGTGCCGCGTTCCATCTCGCCCACCGTCACGCGGGTGCAGATGGTCAGCGGGACGATCCACGTAACCGCGAACAGGAACGGATGCGCGAAACCGAGGGTCATCAAACCGGTCGCGGTGAAACTCTCGGCCAGGTCCGCCCCCAGGAGCATGCGCAAGAACGGCTTGAAGAACGGGCGGTCCAACCAGGCGGCGGCCTCGGCCGGCATCTCGCCGAGGGCGCGCACAAGCAGTAGCTCGAAGACCACTATGGCCAGCGGCAGTAGCACCACTAGCCTCCAAGAGTCGCGCCACGTTCTCACGGCCACGGCTACGCTCACGGCCGCACCTCCGCCGCAGCACCGGCAGTGCTGTAGTACGCCAGGAAGAGATCCTCGAGATTGGGGGCTCCGATGGTCACGTCCTCCACGGCGCAGGTCGCCAGCCACGCCAGCAGCGGCTGTACGGTACCGACCCAAGTGGCGCTGAGGCGCTCATCTTCACGGGTCGCGCAGCGCAAGCCGGCCGGAGCAGGCGGGCGGGCCGTGCCGGCGCGAAAGCGAACCTCGACATGCCGCACGGCGCGCTCCCGCAGCGTGGCGATCCGATCCTGCTCGATCAGGAGCCCGTCCCGGAGAATCGCCACACGGTCGCACAACTCCGCCACCTCGGACAGCGTGTGGCTGGAGAACAGCACCGTCCGTCCGGCACCCTGCGCTTCGCGCAGCAGCTCATACAACGTCTGCCGCACAAGCGGGTCGAGTGCGGTGGTGGGCTCGTCGAGGATGATCAGCCGGGGTCGGTGCATGAGCGCCTGAATCAGGCCAAGCTTCTGCTTCATGCCGCGCGAGTAGTCGCGGATGCGCCGGTCGAGTTCCAGATCAAGGCGGCGTGCCAGTCGTTCAATCTCAGGTCCGGACCTGCCGCCGCGCACAGCGTCGAGAAACCGCAGCGTGGCCCGGCCGGTCATATGCTCATGGAAGCGGACGTCGCCCGGCAGGTAGCCCACGTCGGCTCGCAGCGCCGGTCCCTGTTGCCAAGCATCTCGGCCCAACACTTCCGCCGTCCCGTCCGAAGCTCGCAGCAGGCCCAGAAGAATGCGGATGGTTGTCGTCTTGCCGGCCCCGTTTGGCCCGAGAAACCCGAACAGGCTGCCGGCCGGCACGCGCAGGTTCACACCGGCCAGCGCCAGTTTGGCGTCATAAGACTTGGACAGATCGTGCGTGCGAATCGCATCCATCGCCGTGGATTAAAGGCCGTCCGGGGCGGCCGTGCAATGGCGTGACGGCACGGGCGGATAGATGCTTGGGTCGCGGGGCCTCGGCTATGCGGCGGCCGTGTTGTCGGCGGAGATGGCCTTCTTCGACAACTTCTTCTTGGCCGGGCTCTGGGCCAAAGCTGCGGCGGGCGCCGGCGTATCGGACGAGGATGAGGTCGCCGACGACGGAGCGGGCGTATCGGACGAGGATGAAGTTGAGGACGACGGAGCCAGCGTGCCGGCTTCAGCGGCAGCCGCCCGCTTATACGACTCGCTGCGATAGTCGGTCTCGTAGAACCCGGAGCCACGGAAGATGATGCCGCCGCCCGTGCCGATCAGCCGCTGCAAGGTGCGCCGGGCACACTTGGGGCACTTCTTGAGCGGGGCGGCTGTAATGGACTGGAATTGCTCAAATGCGTGGCCGCAGGCGCCACACTTGTAGTCATAGGTCGGCATCGCTATTCCTCATCGGCCGCCGAGCCGGAGTCAGTCTTGGCCGCCGGACCGCCCGACACGACCACGCGGCTGTAGCGCAGGACACGATCGTGCATCCGGTAGCCACGGGCCAGCTCCTGGATTACGGTGCCGGCGGCGTGCTCGTCGCTGGGCTGCTGCAGGACGGCCTCGTGCAGGTCCGGGTCAGAAGGCCGGCCCTCGGCCTCAATCTGCGTGATGTGCCAGTCTGCCAGTATCTTGAGGAAATGCTCGTAGACAATCCGGACGCCGTCCGCCACGGTCTCAACCTGGGTCGCGCTCCGGGCCGAGTCCAGCGTGCGCTCCAGGTCATCAATGATCACCAGCAGGTCACGCGCGAAATCGCCTGCGGCATGGCGCACCGCCTCGGCCTTATCGCGCGCGGCGCGCTGCTGGAGATTGCGGGTCTCGGCGATCAACCGCAGGTTCTGATCGCGCAGCTCTTCAATCTCGCGCTGCAAGTCGGCGAGGCTGGGCGTCTCCGCGGCGTTGCCCGCCGGCGTCTCAGCCGGGTCCGCAGCGCGCTGCGCCTCAACTGTCTCCTGCCGCTCGACCTCTTCCGGCGATGACTTGTCTTTCCCAACATTCACGGCAATCACCACGCCTCGCTCACTCTTTGCTCTCGCTCTCGCCGGTCAGATACTCCTTGACGCGCTCGAAGAAACCCTTGGTTTCCGGCAGCACCGTATTGTCCTCGGTGGCCGCGAACTGCCGCAACAGCTCCTCCTGCTCCCGCGTCAGCCGGCTGGGTATCTCGACCAGGACGCGCACGATCTCGTCACCAGTCCGCCCGGATTGCAGGTTGGGCAACCCTTTGCCCGGCAGGCGGAAGATGGCCCCGTGCTGAGTGCCCGGCGGAATGCGCACCGGCGTCGTGCCCGTCAACGTCGGCACGTCGATCTGGGCTCCCAGGGCCGCCTGCGTGAAGCTGATCGGCAGAGTGCAAACCAGGTGGTCGCCGTCGCGCTCAAAGAGATCTGACTCGCGCAGCCGGACGGTGACGCGCAGGTCGCCGCGCAGACTGTCGCCCGGCCCCGGCTCGCCTTCGCCGCGCAGGCGAATGCTCTGGCCCTCGTGGATGCCGGCGGGGATCTTGACGGTCAGGACGCGTTCCTTGGTGGCCCGGCCATGGCCGGCACACGCCCGGCAGGGTCGCTCCGGCAGCTTGCTCCGACCGTGGCAGGTGGGACACTCCGTGACCGTGCGTGTCACGAAGAAGCCCATCGACGTCTGGCGCTCGACCTGGCCATAGCCGCCGCACGTCGGACAGGTCCGCAGGCCGGCCCCGGGCTCGGCCCCGTTCCCGCCGCAGTGATCGCAGAAGTCCACGCGTTCGAAACGCAGCGTCTTCTCGACACCCGTGGCGACCTCCTTCAGGTCAATATCGACGACGGTCTGGATATCAACCCCGCGTGCGGCCCGGGCACGCACCCGCGGCCCGCCGAACGCGTCGCCGAACAGGTCGCTGAAGACACTGAAGATGTCGTCGATGCCCATCCCGGAGAAATCGTGGACGCCGGCGCCCTCCAGGCCCGCATGACCGTAACGATCAAAGCGCTGGCGCTTCTCCGGGTCGGACAGGACTTCGTACGCCTCGGCGGCCTCCTTGAAGCGCTGCTCAGCGTCGGGGGAGCTGTTGCGATCGGGATGGTACTTCAGGGCCGCTTGGCGATAGGCGCGCTTGATTTCCTCGGGCGCGGCCGTGCGAGCAACGCCCAAGACCTCGTAGTAATCGCGTTTCTGCGACACGGTACCGCCGATCATAACCCGCTGACATCGGGCGGTGGGCGGCCGGCTGCATTGACCGACCCGCCCGCCGCAGGCCCAGAATTACTATCGACCGGGCGGCCGCGCAAGTTGCGGCGTCGTGGTCCGGCAAGAACCGGCCGGGGCAGCGCTTCGTTAAGGCCACCCCGGCCGCGAATTACGAGCACGCGGGGCAACTAGTGCGTCGCGCCCTCGATGTTGGCGTGCTTATCCTTGTCGTACTCGGTGCACAGCACGTCCGTGGTGAGCATCAGGGCCGCCACGCTGGCAGCGTTCTGCAGCGCCACGCGGGCCACCTTGGCCGGGTCGATGATGCCGGCCTCGAACATGTCCACGTATTCGCCGCGGGCGGCGTCGTAGCCGATGTTCTTGCCCTGCGTGAGGATCTCGTCGACGACGACACCGCCGTCAACGCCGGCGTTTTCGGCGATCTGCCGGGCTGGCTCCTCGAGCGCCCGGGCGAGAATCCGGTAGCCGATGGCCTCGTCGCCGGCGACTTCCTTGGCCGCGGCCTTGACCGCCTTGGCGGCCCGCAGCAAGGCCACGCCGCCGCCGGGGATGATGCCCTCTTCCGCCGCCGCCTTGGTGGCGTGGAAAGCATCCTCGACCAGGTCCTTGCGTTCCTTGACTTCGGTCTCCGTCGCGCCGCCGACATGCACCACCGCGACGCCGCCGGTGAGCTTGGCCAGGCGCTCCTGGAGCTTCTCGCGATCGTAGTCGCTGGTGGTCTTCTCGATCTGAGCGCGGATCTGGCCGATGCGGGCCTCGATGTCCTTCTTCTTGCCGGCGCCCTCGACGATCGTGGTGTAGTCCTTGGTGACGGCGACGCGCTTGGCCCGGCCCATCAGGCTCAGATCGACGCTCTCCAGCTTGATGCCCTGGTCCTCGCTGATGAAGGTGCCGCCCGTCAGTGTCGCGATGTCACCCAGCATGGCCTTGCGGCGGTCGCCGAAGCCGGGAGCCTTGACGGCACAAACGTGCAGCACGCCGCGCAGCCGGTTGACCACCAGGGCCGCCAGGGCCTCGCCCTCGACGTCCTCGGAGATGATCAGCAGCGGCTTGCCGACGTTCACGACCTTCTCAAGCACCGGAACCAGGTCGCGCAGGGAGCTGATCTTCTTCTCGAAGATCATGATGTAGGGATCGTCCAGGACGGCCTCCAGCGCACTTGGATTGGTGATGAAGTAGGGCGAGATGAAGCCCTTGTCGAACTGCATCCCTTCCACATGCTCCCAGGTCGTCTCCAGGCTCTTGCCTTCCTCGATCTCGATCACGCCGTCCTTGCCGACCTTCTCGAAGGCCGCGGCGAGCATCTTGCCGACCTCGGCGTCACCGTTGGCGCTGATGGCCGCGACCTTGGCGATGTCGTCCTTGCCGCGCACCTTGATCGACTGGTCCTTGATGCTGCGGACGGCTACTTCGACGGCCGCTTCGATGCCGCGCTTCACCGCCGTGGCGCTGGCCCCGGCGGTGATGTTCTTCAACCCCTCGCTGAAGATGGCCTCGGCCAGCACCGTGGCCGTGGTGGTGCCGTCGCCGGCGACGGTGGAGGTCTTGCTGGCGACCTCGTTGACCAGCTTGGCACCCATGTTCTGGAAAGGCTCCGGCAGCTCGATCTCCTTGCTGACCGTGACGCCGTCCTTCGTGATGCGCGGACTACCCCAGGACTTGTGCAGCACCACGTTGCGCCCGACCGGCCCGAGCGTGGACTTGACCGTCCGGGCCAGCTTGCGGACGCCGGCCAGCATCTCGCGCCGGGCATGATCGCTATACATCAATTGCTTAGCAGGCATGATCGTTCCTCTTATCGCCTTCTGCCGACGGCGGCCGGCTCACTTACTCCTCGATGGCGAGGATGTCGCTCTCCCGCAGGATCACGTAGGTCTCGCCTTCCAAATCCACCTCGGTGCCGCTGTACTTGCCGTAGATGACCCGGTCACCAACCTTGACCGACATCTGGCCGCGCTCACCGGTCTTCTCGATGAGCTTGCCCGGCCCGGCCGCGATAACCTTGCCCTGCAGCGGCTTCTCGCGGGCACTGTCCGGCAGCACAATGCCGCCGCGGGTCTTCTCTTCCGCCTCAAACGGCTGCACGACAACGCGATCATCCAGGGGCTGAATCTTGAGCTTCTTAGCGGTGGCTGTGGCCATTGCTATTCTCTCTTACTCTTGGGGTTACTTGTTAAGGTCCGAAGTCCGATCCCGGCCGCCCACCTCACTGGGCCGGGCCCATCGACTACATCATGTCCATGCCGCCCATGCCGCCCATGCCACCCATGCCGCCCATGCCACCCATCTCGTCGTCCATGCCGGGCGGGCCGCCGTGCCCCTTCTTCTCCTGGGGCTTCTCGGCCACCAGGCAGGCCGTGGATAGCAGGACGCGCGCGACGCTGCTGGCGTTCTCCAGGGCGCTGCGGACGACCTTGGTCGGGTCGATCACGCCCATCTTGATCAGGTCGCCGAACTCGCCGGTCTCGGCGTTGAAGCCGAAGGCACCGGTCTTGTCCTGCACCTTCTTGAGAATGACAGCCCCCTCGAAGCCCGCGTTCTCGACGATCTGCCGCAGGGGCGTGGTCAGGACGTCATTGATGATCCGCACGCCGGCCTTCTCCGAATCACCCTTGATCCGCAGGTTCGCCAGCGCGGCCTGGGCCCGTACGAGCGCCACCCCGCCGCCCGGCACAATCCCCTCCTCGATCGCCGCCCGGGTGGCGTGCAAAGCGTCCTCGACCCGCGACTTCCTCTCTTTCAGCTCCGCTTCCGAGGCCGCGCCCACCTTGATCTGGGCCACGCCGCCGGCCAGCTTGGCCAGCCGCTCCTGCAGCTTCTCACGATCGTAATCGCTGGTGGTCGTCTCAATCTCGCGGCGAATCTGCTCGATCCGGCCGCGAATCTCGCCGCTGCTGCCGGCGCCCTCGACCACCGTGGTGTGCTCGGCATCCACGCGCACGCGCTTGGCCTGGCCCAGATCGCCGATCGCGACACTGTCGAGCTCGATCCCCAGGTCCTTGAAGATCGGCTTGCCGCCCGTCAGTATCGCAATGTCCTGCAGCATGGCCTTGCGGCGATCGCCGTAGCCCGGCGCCTTCACCGCCACGCACTGCAGGATCCCGCGCAGCTTGTTGACCACCAGCGTCGCCAAGGCCTCGCCTTCGACGTCCTCCGCAATGATCAGCAGCGGCCGCTTGGCCTGGGCCACCTTCTCGAGCAGCGGCACCAGCTTCGTGACGCTGGAGATCTTCTCCTCGAAGACCAGCACGAAGGCCTTCTCCAGCACGCACTCCATCGCGTCGGGGTCGGTGACGAAGTGCGGGCTGAGGTAGCCGCGATCGAACTGCATGCCTTCAACGACGTCCACCTCGGTTTCCAGGCTCTTGCCCTCTTCGACCGTGATGACGCCGTCTTTGCCGACCTGCGCGAAACACCGGGCCATGATCTCGCCGATGCTGCGATCGTTGTTGGCCGAGATGCTGGCGATGTTGATGATGTCGTCCGGCTTCTTGGGATCAAGCTTGACAGGCCGGGCCATATTCTTCAGCTCGCCGACCACCGCCTTGACCGCGGCCGCGATGCCCCGGTTAAGCCCGTTCGGGTCGTGACCGGCCACCACGTTCCGCAGGCCGGCCTTGTAGATCGCCTCCGCCAGAACGGTTGCGGTCGTCGTGCCGTCGCCCGCCACGTCGGACGTCTTGCTGGCAGCCTCCTTCACGAGCTGCGCCCCCATGTTCTCGTACTTGTCGTGCAACTCGATCTCTTCGGCAACCGTGACGCCGTCCTTGGTCACGTTCGGGCCGCCCCAACCCTTGTCGAGAACTGCGCTGCGCCCGCGCGGCCCGAAAGTGCTGCGCACCGCCGCCGCGAGCTTCTCCACCCCCGCCAGGATGGCGCGCTGGGCCTCCTGGTCGAACGCCAGTTGTTTAACCGCCATGCGGACGTCTCCTTCACCTACGCTCACTGTCAAAAAGGCACACGGGTACCCGTGCCCGTCGCGGGCGACATGCCCGTACCATCGCTGCTGTACGGCGGACTGCAAGAAAGATGCCAGACACCGCCGGCCGACAAATAGGACGTAAGCTCGCCCGCCATTGCATCTTATGAAACCCGACCCGTTGATCCTCTCCCCGGCCCCGGCCGCCGGAACGGCCGGGGGGTGCCATTCTGACAGGCCGCCCCGCGCCGGTTGCGTTCCCACCACCCTATCGCTATCGTGGCCCGCCCTGGGATTATACGAGCGCGGTAGGCACGGCGAACGCCCGTCGGAGCGGCGGGAGCCCCCCGAAACGATGAGCAACGGCGTAATGGGCAATTCGGGTGCGTCAACGCATGGCCTGCTCGGCCAGCGCGAGCGGCGACCGGACAAGAAAGAGGCCCGCCGCGCGTTCTGGCGCATGCTGGCCCTCGTCCGCCCGCACCGCCGACGCATGACCCTCGGCATCGTCCTGGGCCTGGGCGTCGCCCTGACCTATGCCGCCAGCCTCGGCGGCATCCTCCCAGTCCTCAAGGTCATCGTCAGCCAGGACAGCCTGCGCGAGTCCGCCCTCAACGCCGCCCAGCACACCGAACGCTGGTACGCGCCCACCCTCGAATTGCTAGCCGGCTTCCTCCCCGAGGGCAACGAACCCGCCGACCGCATGCGAACACTCGTCCTGCTGGTCGGCGCCCTCGTCGCCGTCAACGTGGTCGGCAATATCCTACGCTGCTTGTCGCAATACTTCGTCCTGTATGCCTCCCATCGCATGATGATGGACCTGCGCCGCGACATGTACCGCAAGTCGCTGCGCGTGCCCGTACGCGAGCTCACCGGCGACGTCTCCAACCGCGTCAATCAGTTCATGTCGGACTCCCGCGAGGTTTTCCTCGGCGTCGTCACCCTCTTCGGCAAGGTCGCCCGCGAGCCGCTCAAGGCCGTCTGCGTCCTCGCAGTGGCCTTCATGCTCGACTTCAGGCTGACCATCGTCGTGCTGGCGATTGCCCCGGTCGCCGTGGGCGTCCTGTGGTACTTTGGCCGCAAGGTCCGCAAAGCCACCACTCGCCTGCTCCAAGGCTACGGCGAGATGCTGGGCGGCCTCGAAGAGACTCTGCAAGGCATCGACGTCGTGAAGGGTTATGCCCGCGAGGGACATGAGCGCCGCCGCATGTGGCGGATCGAGCGGCGCATGTTTCGACAACTCCTGAAGCTGGCCTGGATCGAGTCCCTGGCCTCACCGCTGATTGAGGTCGTCGGCGTCATCGCGACTTCGCTGGGCATCGTCTGGCTGGCGGCTCGCCAGTTCCGCGGGGAGATCGAGCCGTCGCTGTTCATCACCATGGTCGGGCTGCTGGCCGCCATGCTGGACCCCGTCCGCAAGGTGGCCAACGTCTACAACGTGGTGCAGCGCTCCGGCGCGGCCGCCACCAGGATCTTCGAGTTCCTCGACCTGCCCGAGGAGCAGTCGCCGCCGCGGGCCAAGCGCCTGCGTGGCTCCGGCCCGCGCGCCGTGCAGTTCGAGCACGTCACCTATCGCTACACGCCGACACAGGAGCCGGCGGCGCTCGACGACGTCTCAGTCGATATCCAACCCGGCGAGTGCGTCGCCATCGTCGGACCCAACGGCAGCGGCAAATCCACGCTGCTCAAGGCCGTGCCGCGCCTGCTCGATCCGCAGCGCGGCCGCGTCCTGATCGACGGCACTGACGTGCGCGACCTCAGCCTGCGCAACCTGCGGCAGCAGATCGCCGTGGTGACCCAGCATCCGGTGATCTTCGCGCGCACCGTGGCCGAGAACATCGCCTACGGCAACGCGCGGGCCTCGGCGGCGGAGATCCGCGCCGCCGCGGAGCAAGCCTACGCCGCCGAGTTCATCGAGCAATGGCCGGACAAGTACGAAACAGTGATGGGTGAGTTCGGTGCCAGCGTCTCGGGCGGGCAGCGGCAGCGGATCGCAATCGCCCGCGCTTTCCTCAAGCCGGCCTCGATCGTGATCTTTGACGAAGCTACCAGCGAGATCGACGCCGAAAGCGAGCGCAAGATTCATGCGGCGCTCAACGTCCTGCGCCAGGGCAGGACCACCTTCCTGATCGCCCACCGGCACACCGTCATGGAAATGGCCGAGCGCATCGTCGTCATGGACGCCGGCCGAATCGTCGACGTGGGCACCCAAGCTGAGCTGCTCGACCGTTGCCCGCTGTTTGTGGCGTTGTATCGTTCACCGGTCAACGCGTGAGCTGCGCCGTGCCGCGCAGGCCGCAATTAGCAGACTGCGCGGCCACGTGGTGGACCAGCGCCTCAGCGACTTCGTGTACCCCCGCCACGGCATCGACTTCAACCAGCGGCGCAGGTAACGCACGACCAGCCGGCCAGGGCCAACCCGTGAGCAGCTCGGAGCGGCCTGTGCCGGCGGCGACCGCGACACGGCCGAGCGGCCCAGTGCCGACGCGGATTCACCGATAACCCATAGCCAACGGGCGGGGCCGGTTCGTTGGGGGTGGACTGACACGGGTCATGTGTTGTGCATATGGCGTTGCCAAGGGGTCTGAACGTGCGTGGCGGCGCCATCGGGAGCGGTTCCGGTTCATCCGAAACCGGTTTCGGTCACCACTCGGAACTTCTCCGCCGCAATTGCTCTGATTCTCCCATTTGCCGAGAACTGCGGCGTGCCTATTTGTATCATTCTTCATGATGGCGCGGTCGGCCTGCTTTCAGGCCATTCCAACACCGAAACCGCGCCCAGGAGTAGCTGTCCGATGCAATCCAAGCGGCTCTTAGCCACCGACCTCGACGGTACGTTTATCGGCGACGACGACGCCATGCGAACGCTGTGGGACGACCTCAAGCGGCATGACATCGTCGTGGCGTTCTCCACCGGCCGCCACCTGAAGTCGATCCACGACTTCTACGACGAACGCCATTTCGCCGGCCGGGCCGACGTCTGCATCTGCATGGTCGGCACGGATGTGCACTTCCGCGCGGACGGCCGCTATACCCTGGACTCCGGCTGGCACGATTACATTCATGCCGGCTGGGACAAGGCCGCCGTCGAGGCGATTCTCCAGGCCATCCCGGAAGCCCGCCAACAGGACGAGCAATGGCAGTCGCCTTACAAGAGTAGCTACTACCTGGAGGAGAACGTCGAGACGCGGCTGGCAGAGATCCACGCGCGCCTGCGCGAGCGCGGCCTGGACGCGAAGGTGGTCTACTCGGCCGGTCAGTTCCTGGACCTGCTGCCCATCCGTTCCGGCAAGGGCGAGGCGGTCCGCTACGTCGCCACCAAACTCGGCATCGCGCCCGAGAACGTGGTCACCAGCGGCGACACGGGCAACGACCTCGACATGCTGCGCACCGAGCTCGGCTTTCGCGGCATCGCCGTCGGCAACGCCGCGCCGGAGCTGAAAGCCTTCCGCGAACCCCACGTGTACCATGCCGAAGCGCACTTCGCCGCCGGCATCCACGAAGGGCTGCGGCGTTTCGGTTGGCTCTGAGGCCGCGTCGGTCTCACCGCTGCGGCCGTGTGCTTCCGGCCACAGCGCAATAATCGAGGTTACTAGGGACATCGACAGTACTACGGGGCACGAGGTAGGCCAGATGGCGGTGGCAGGACAGCTCGACTTCCTGGACAAGACCCGTACACACGTGCTGATGATCACCAATCACGGCATGCACCAGTGGCAGGTCATTCCCGGATTGCCGGACACCGGCGGACAGAACGTGTACGTCAACCAGTTCACCGAGGCGCTGGTGGAACAGGGCTACCGCGTGACGATCGTCAACCGCGGCGGCTACGCGCACCCGGTAACCGGCGTGCTACAACAAGGCGTGCACTTCCACCCTTCCGGCCACGCGCGCATCGTCTACATCGAGGACAGTAAGAAGGAGTTCGTCCGCAAGGAGGACATGGACGCGCAACTCCCCGAGCTGGCCCATGATCTGCGCCGCCGCTTCACCGACGAGAACGATTCGTTCGACCTGATCATCTCGCACTACTGGGATGCCGGCCGCCTCGGCACGCTGGTAAACACCGGCCCCCAGCGGCTGCCGCACGTGTGGGTCCCGCATTCGCTGGGCACACTCAAGAAGCGCAACATGGACCCGGCGACCTGGGCCGGCCTGCGCATCGACGAACGCATCAACCGCGAACGCGAGCTGCTCAAGCTAATCGACAGCGGCGTCGCCACCTCGAGCGCCATCCGCGACGCCTTCGTCAACGACTATGGCGTCGCGCCCAAGTACTTCCTGCCACCGTGCATTGACGTCAGCCGCATCCACGTCATGCCGGACTCAGCCCTGGAGCCGACCTGGCATTTTCTGGCGCAATCTTCCGGCCGCGCGGTCGCCGACCTGAAACGCTGCCAGATCATCACGGAGATCAGCCGCACCGACAAGACCAAGCGCAAGGACGTGCTCATCAAGGCCTTCGCGCAGGTCAAGCGCGCCGTGCCCGAGGCACTGCTGGTAGTCTCGATCGACGATCGCACGCCCGCCCTGTACGAGGCCCTGCACGGCCTGATTGCCGAACTCGGCCTCCAGCAGGATGTCATCGTGCTCGGCTCGGTATGGGAGCAACTGCCCGGCCTGTACAACGTGACCAGCGTGTACTGCACGCCGTCGGTGATGGAAGGCTTCGGCATGAGCGCCCAGGAGGGCGCCGCCACCGCCAAGCCCGTGGTCGCATCAGACCTCGTGCCGTTCGTCATGGAATACCTGCTGGGCGAGAACCCGGAGCAGGTCGCAGTTGAAGACCAGCACGTGCTGTTCGGCGCGGGAGCGGTGGTCGTCCCGGCGGACTTCGTGGAAGGCTTCGCCGCGGCCCTCATCCGCCTGCTCCAGAATGACGCCGAACGTGAACGCATGGGCGGCCGGGCGCTGGAAATCACGATTCCCTACTTCACCTGGCACAACCGCACGCAGGACCTGCTGGACGATCTGGGCGTTTGCCCCAGCCGCTGCGAACCGGGAGGGGCGTCATGATTCGACGCTGGCGGGACTTGCCGGGAGCACAACTTGGCGAAGCCCTGGTTGCGAACTGGGCCAGGCAGGGTCACGACGGCTTCCTGCTCTCCGACCCGGCCGCGGCTGACCTGGAAGTCAAGGAAGCCCAGGACGCCGAGAGCGGCGTGCGCTTCCGCTTTCGCTGGATGCCCCACCGCGAAATCCGCGGCAACGTGGCGGAACTGGAGCGCCGCGGCATCCTGAACCCCGACCGCAACGAAACCAGGCTGTTCCGCGACCCACGCGATCCCCAGGGCCGGCACTGCTTCCTGTGCGCGACCAACGTCCACGAATGCCATCCGAAGGAAGTCCTCATCCCGCTGCAACTGGCGGGGCGCGACTACTTCGCCGGCGCCAACTTCGCCTGGATCGAGCCCGACCATTACACCGTGATGGCCGCCGAGCACGTGGACCAGGCCTACTCGGGCAACGCCCTGGCAGCCATGCTGGAGCTGCACCTGCGCACGCAGCGCCGCTTCCGCGTCCTCTTCAACGGCAACGGCGCCGGCGCCACCATCCCCTGGCACCTGCACTACCAGATCACCACCGCGGCCATGCCCATCGAGAAGCTGCAGTTCGGTAACGAAGAACGCTACCCGACGCTGGTGCAACGCTTCACCGGCGACGACGACGGCCTGGCCGCGGCCGATGCCGCCGCCGAAGCCTGGCTGCAGCGCGATCTGCAGAACCACAGTGTGAACATCCTGATCGCCAGCCCCGACGACCAGACGCAGATCTTCGTCTTCCCGCGCGATCAACGCCGCGCCACGGCACCCGGCAAAGGCCTGGTCGGCGGCTTCGAAGTAGCCGGCGACTTCGTCATGAGCGCCCCGAACGAACGCGACGCCTTCCTGGCCGCCTCGGCCCAGGTGGCCCGCGCCATCCTGGCGGCCATCAGACCCCAGACCATGTAGTGCGTTGGTGACACGACAGCCCAGACGCACTCACGCGGGCTCCGCTCAACGCGGAGCCCGCTTCATTGCCACCCAAAGAAAGAGAGCGCGGAGCGCCGACCGCCGGCTCACCGGCCGCCGGGCGCGGCCGGCAGCGGCCGGATCTTGATGTTCCGGTACCACACCGGGTCGCCGTGATCCTGGAGCACGATGCGCCCCTTGGGGGCGCGGCCGAAGCGCGGCATGCCGGCAAACTTGCTTTCGGCCACGCGCTTGAGCCAATCCGCGCTGCCCAGCTCGTATTCAACGATCTTCACGTCGTTGAGCCAGTGTTCAACGTGCGCGCCGGCCACCACTATGCGGGCGCGATTGAAAAAGCCGACCGGCGCCGTGACGTCGCGCAGCGGCGCATGCAGCGCGTAGTCAGCCCCCGCGGACGTGAGCGGATTGCCCCCGTCAGCGTGCAGGCTGTTGTCCAGCACCTGGAATTCCGGCCCCGTCTCCCAGGCCCAGCCGGCCTTCTCGTCCACGCGGAAGAAGATCCCGCTGTTCCCGCCCGCGCCGATCCGCCACTCGATCTGCAACTCGAAGCTGTCGAACTCCTCCACCGTGCAGATGTCGCCGCCCGGACCAACGCGCGTCAGGCAGCCGTCCTTGACCACCCAGCCGGCCGGAAAATGATCCTTGCGGTAGCCGCGCCAGCCGTTCGTCGTCTGCCCGTCGAACAAAAACTGCCAACCCGCGGCCTGCTCCTCCGCCGTCAGGACGTTCTGCGGCGCGGCTTCTGGCGGCGTGCCAATCTCACCCAGCCGGTCCGCCGGCAGGGCGTTCAACGTGAACCACGCTTCCGTACCCCAAAGCTGCTCACCCTCGACGGAGTAGCACGGCGGCAGCAGGCGCAGGTAGACCACGTGCGAAACCTTCAGGTCGCCGATTTCCAGGAACACCCGCCGGGAATCCGCGGACACACTCGCCGACTTGACCCGGTAGATCACGCCGTCCCGCCGCGGGCCTTCGCCCCGCTGCACGTCGAAGGGCCATTGCTCGATGAAGTAGCACTCCGGATCCCAGCCGCAGCGCGGGTCCAGCGGCTTGGTGAACTCGATCTCCAGGCCGTTGGTCATCGCGCGGACCCGGTTCATCTCGAACACGGTCGCGTCCGTGTTCTGTATGCGTGTCACGCAGGGGTCCAGGCCGTCGGCGAAACGAAACGCCGCTGCACACGTATCGGCCGCGGCCGCGCCCGGCGCGTGTGGAACCGGGTCCATGACCACGCGAAAGATGCTGTCGCCGGATTGCACGAGCGTATGAGTGGTGACGGCGGGCGGCATATGGGATTGCCAGATCCACGGGAATGTCGTCGTCTTGCGCGGCCCGGCCCGGCCCGGCACCCACAGCAGCGGCTGCTCGTTCACGCCCGGCAGCAGTGGCCGGCCAATGATCCCCACCGCGGCACTCCCAACAAACATGACACTGTCGGGTAGTTGGCCGCCCGTGCCAATCTGGGCCGCCGGGTGCAGCCCCGCCACCGGCGTACCGTCGCCCGGCCGACCGCGCCGTAGCGGCGGGATAATGCGCTTCTTCCCTGTGGCCGTCGCGTGTTCGGCCGCACGCTCGTGCGTCAACACTCCGGCGGGCACGGCCTCGAACTCCTCCGCCCCGGGCGGCTTCCACAACAGCACCAGCCGCTCGGCCCCACCCGCGTCGAAATGCCGGATGTTCAACTCATGCTGGCCGACCGCCAACTCAACGGTCCCATCCTTGGGCTCCGCCCCGTGCAGGCCGTCGTGGTCAACGACTACTTCACCATCGATCCGCAAGATCGACCCATCGTCGCTGACCAGCCGGAAGACGTACTCGCCCGCCTGCCGCACATTCAGAAAGCCATCCACCGTCGTGAGGAAGTTGTCCTCCATGGGCGCGAACTCGTCCGGCCCGAGGTCGATCGTCAGCAGCTCCTTGACGACATTCGGCAACTGGCCCGGGGCCAGTTCCGGCACGGCGCGCAACTGCGTGTCTATCTCATACAGCCGCACCAGCACCCCCGGCGCCCCGCGGTCAATGAGATCCTCGCCACACGCGGCCGCCAGGCCACCCGCCAGCACGCACAGCGGCGCGAGCACGCGAACACTCCAGGAACGTCTCATGCTGAATACCTCCGCACGTTCGGGCCGACCGGGTCGCTCACGTCGGCGGTCCGCCGGCTCATTGCACCTCGAATCGGAGCGGCGCCAGCTCCCGCCCCCCCGCCGGCCGCACGCCGCACGAAAAACCCCATCCACCGCTGCCGTTGACAACCTTCAACACCAGCCGGTTCCAACCCTGTTGCAGCGTAATGTCAACCAGATCCTCGCCGGGCACTAAGCCGCGCTGGACCGGGTTGCTGTGAACCAGCGTGCCGTTCAGCCAGACCTTGACGCCGTCGTCGCTGCCCACGGCCAGACGCGCCGGCTGGGTCGCCTCCGACCAGACCGCCGTCTCAGCATACATGCAGCAGTTGCTGCACGCGCTTCGCCGATCCACCTCGAACGTCCACGGATCGTTCGGCCGGGACGCTGTCAGAAGCCGCCAATCCGCGCCAGCCGGCTCAGATTCCGGCGCAAAGGCCGTCTCGAACACGTCCGCGTAACGCTGACCGGCGACCGAGAACGGCCCGGCGCAGCGCCAGACGCCGATGTCGTGCCGCCGCTCGTCCAGCAGCACCAACGCGGCCGCCGCCTGGGCCGCAACGTCCGCGCCGACAACCTCGACCTGCCCGCGCAATTCCTCCAGGACGGCGCCGGCCCGCTCAGGGTGACGGCCGGCCAAGCCGCGCGCGACGCTCACTGCGGCAGCACCGACCTCCGGAGCCAGCTCCGCGTCCCAGTGATCCGACATTATCGCGTCCAGCGCGGCCAGGTCGACGATCTCCCCCAGGGCACCCAGCACGAGCCGTTGCTCATCGAGGCGCCGCGCCAGCAACCGGGCCGATTCCAGCAACACCAACGTCTGCTCCGGCGAACGGTCGGCCGCCTGGCGGACAAGCCGCACGTAGCCGCGCAGCGCCAGCACGTAATGCGCCTCGTCGTCCGCGTCGCGCGCCAATCGCGCCAACTCATCCAGAGCCGCCGGATCATCCCAAGCCGCCAGCGCCCGCACGGCCGCGTCGCGCACCACGGCCTCAGGAGCATCGAGCGCCGTGCTCACTGCCGTCAGGGCGGTTGTGCCCTGTAACCGCCCCAGCACGCGAATCAGCGGCACGGCCGCAGCGCCAACCGCGCGCGACAACGCGGTCGTGACCGGCGTGACGCGCCGCTCGCGCTCGTGATCGCGCTGGCAAACCGCAACCACCGCATCCTCCGCCGCCTGCGCCGCGTCTTCCTCCTGCTCGGCCACCAGCAGCGCCAGTAGCTTCGGCAGGTCTGTTTCGGCGACCAGTTCGCCCAGCGCCGCGAAGCTGGCCGCCCGCACGGTTGCGCTCGGATCGCGCGCTGCGCTCAGCAGCCTCGGCACGGCCAGCGCGAAACGCCGGGCCGCGAGACTGCGAATGAGCTCAGCGCGTACGCCCTCGTCCACCTCCTGATCAAGCCCTGCAGTAAGCGCCGGATCGACCGCGAAGCCGCGCAGCCGCGCCAGCGCGGCCCGGGCGGCATCCTGCTCCCGGCCGCCGGTCGTGGCCGCCACGGTTGCCAGCCGCGCGATGTCGCTGGCATCGCCAAGCTGCCGCAGCGCGTCCAGCGCCGCCACCCGCACCGCGGTGTCAGTGCTGTCCAGCGCCTTGATCACGGCCGGCTTGGCATGCGCGTCGCCGCGCTCGGCCAGCACGTCCAGCACGATCACTTGCAGTTCCGGCGAGACGCCGCTCAGCACGCGTACCAGCTCCCGCGTCGCACGCGGGCCCGGAATCTCCCCCAGCAGCCGCACCGCACTCGCGCGAACGGAAGCATCCAGCCCGCCGCACACGACGGACGATACCTGCGACACCGACGACTGCGGTGCCGCCATGACCAGCCCGCACAGGGCCGCCAGTTGCAGGCGCGCCGGCAACGCGCTCTGACACAGCTCCATGTACAGCCGACTCGCGGCCTCTGTCTGGCCGGCCGCCACCTGCTGCTCCGCAATCCGCAGCAAGGCCGCGACCGCCTGCTCCTGCTCCGCCGGGTCGGCACTCCGCGCCCGCTGCTGCACCCAATCTACAGTACGGCCGTCGGTCGGCCATTCGGGCTGCAGTGCGATGACCGCGGCCCGCACGGCCGGATCGGCACTTTCCGCCCGTGACCAAATAATCGGCCAACAGTTCAGCGCGTGCTCACCGCTGTCGGCCAGAGCGTTGAGCAGCGCCACCTGCCAAACTGGATCCGTCGCCTGCTGCAGAGCCTCGCACAACACCAGCGTCGCCGCCGGACTCGAGTTACCCTGCAACGCGCGGCGGGCCAGCTCCCGAACCTCCGGGTCGTCGTCGCGGAGCAACTCACCCAGCCGCGTCACCGACTCCCCGCCGCCGATGCGCTCAAGCTGCCGCAACAGCCAGACGCGCGCCGGACGGGCCGTGCCCGGCCCCAGGTGCGGCAACATGGCCTGGCACAGCGCCACGCGCTTGTCCACCGCGCTCGGCATGCCGACTTGCAAGCAAATCCGCTCAAACTCCTGCTGCGCGGCCGCCCGGTCCGTCACCTCCGCCGCACCCATCCCCGGCAGCAATTCGTCGAGCAGGCCCGCATACATCGTCACCAGATCGGGCGCTTCCCGCTCGGTCGTCAGCGGCGGCGCCGGGGGCGCGGCACGCGGGCCACAGGCCACCATCATCAGCGACCCGATCAGGGCGAGCGTCGCACATAATCTGCTCATGACGAAACTCCGCGCTCAGTGATGCAGGCGCCACGGCGCCCGCTTGGGCCGGTCCAGCCAACGCGCCGCCGCCTCATCCCCAATGATCTCACCCTTCGCCGGATCCCACCGCAGCGCCCGACCCAGCCAGCAGGCGATGTTGCCCAGGTGACAGACCGTCGCTGAGCTGGCGCCAATTGCCACGTCGCAGACAGGCCGCCGACGACTGCGGATGCAGTTGAGCCAGTCCGCATGGTGGCCGGGACTCTCGTACAGGTGCACCTCCTGCGGGCCGATCGGCGACCGCCCAATCGACTCCGGCCAAGTCTCCAAATGCCCCCGGTTGACCTCGACCCGACCCTCCGTGCCCACGAACAGCACCCCATTGGCCCCGCCCCGACTCATCCGCACTCCGTTGGCATAGCGAAACGTGAGCGTCTCGCAGTCCCTACCGTTCGGCGGATGAACCTCCACCGGCCCGCTGCCATCCATGCCCAAACCCCACTGCGCGATATCGAAATGGTGCGCCCCCCAGTCCGTCGTCATGCCGCCCGAGTAATCCCGAATCAAGCGCCACCCGCCCGAGTAATCGCCGCTGCACCGCTCAGCGCTGTAAGGCTGCCACGCCGCCGGCCCAAGCCAACGCTCCCAATCGAGCCCGTCCGGAACCGGTTCCGGCGGCAGGTATGCCTCGCCCGACGGCTGCCCGATCCCCACGTGGACCGCCTTGACCTCACCGATGCGCCCACTGCGCACCAACTCGCAGGCATAGCGGAAGTTGTCGCTGGAGCGCTGCTGGCTGCCGGTCTGGAAGACCGTGTTGTGCCGCCGCGCCGCCGCCACCATCTCGCGCGCCTCGCGGATCGTCAGCGAGAGCGGCTTCTCGCAGTACACATCCTTGCCGGCCCGGCAGGCCGCAATCGCGATGATGGCATGCCAATGATCCGGCACGGCAATGAGCACGGCGTCAATGTCGTCACGCGCCAACACCGCCTCGTACTCGTTGTATGCCGCACAGCCGCCGGACGCGCGCCCACCGCCCGCGGCCGAGTAGTGCTCGTCGATCCGCGCGGCGGCCTGCTCGCGCTGCCAGCGCTTGACGTCCGCGACGGCCAGGATGTGCACATCCGGATGCTCCAGCAGCGTGGCGACGTGCCCCATGCCCATGTTGCCCACGCCGATAATGCCGATCGTGATGCGCTCACCAGCCGCCGCCCGGCCCCCTCGGCCCAGGGCCGCAGCCGGCACGAAATACGGCGCCGCCAACACCGCGGCCGCGCCCTTAAGAAACTGTCGGCGTGTGGTCCCGTTCGTTTTCGGCATGGCTCGCGCTCCGGGGCAGAACGCCGCACCGCCACATGCGGCGGCGGCTCACTGCGCACGATACCCGCCGCCGGCCGCCACCGGAATGCCTCGCCCGACCGCAGACGTCCGCCTCGGACTACTTGGCGCCGCCGTTCTCGCCGTTCTTCAGGCCGAAGAACCGCAGTTGCCGCCGCTCGAAGACGTCCTTCTCAAACGTCGGATCTATGGGGATGGGATACTCACCGGTAAAGCAGGCGTGGCAAAACCGACTGCCGGCCTGCTGCATGGCCCCCAACATGCCTTCCAGTGACAGATACGCCAGCGAGTCAACGTTCAGATAGGCGCGGATCTCCTCGACCGTGCGGCCGTGGGCGATCAACTCCTTCTTGCTAGGGAAGTCGATGCCGTAGTAGCAGGGGTGCTTGACCGGCGGGCTGGCAACCCGCAGGTGAATCTCGCGCGCCCCGGCCTTGCGCAGCGACTCCATCTTGCCGCGCGTCGTCGTGCCGCGCACGATCGAATCCTCCACCACCACCAGGCGCTTGCCGGCCACGCTGGCCCGAATCGGGTTGAGCTTCATGCGCACCGTCAGGTCGCGCACGGACTGAGTGGGCTGGATGAAGGAGCGCCCGACGTAGTGGTTGGTCGTGAAGCCGCGCTCGATGGGCAGGCCCGACTCCTCGTGAAAACCCATGGCCGCGCAGCGGGCGCAGTTCGGCACGGCAATAACCAGGTCAGCATCCGCCGGCGCCTCGCGCGCCAGCGCCCGCCCCATCTCCTTGCGGGCCTGGTGTACATTCTCACCGAAAACCTGGCTGGACGGATCCGCGAAGTAGACGTGCTCGAAGATGCAGTGGGCCGGCCGCGCCTCCTGCGGGTCAACAAAGCGGCGCGACTCCATCCCGTTGACCGTCAGCGTCACGATCTCGCCGGGCTCGACATCGCGCACGTATTCCGCGTCAACAATGTCCAAAGCACAGGTCTCGCTGGCCACAATCCAGGCGTCGCCCAGCCGGCCCAGACACAGCGGCCGGTTGCCGGACGGATCACGCACCGCCTTGATGCGGTCCGGATAGGCCAGCAACAGGCAGTATGAGCCGCGCAAACAGCGCAACACCGCCGCCAACGCGTCCGGCTGCTCCACAAACTGCTTGTCCGCCAGCAGGTGCAGGATGACCTCCGTGTCGGAGGTCGAGGTGAAAATGTGTCCGTGTTCCTCGTGCACGCGACGAATCTCCGCCGCATTGACGAGATTACCGTTGTGACAAATGGCCACCTGGCCGATCGAGCACGAAACCAGCAGCGGCTGAGTATTCGAGGCGCTGGACGAACCGGTGGTCGAATAGCGCACGTGACCAATGGCCAGCTTGCCCGCGGCCTCACGCAACTCGCGCTGGCAGATGGCGTCCGTCACCAGTCCCAGACCAGCCACGCGCCGCACGCGCTCCCCGTCGGCCACGCAGATGCCGGCCGACTCCTGCCCACGATGTTGTTGCGCGTAGAGCCCCAGGTAGGTCAGTTGAGCCGCGTCAGGGTGCCCGGCAATTCCGAACAGCCCGCAGTAATGCCGTACTTCAGCCTGCATTCAATATCTATAGCGGCTCCACCCCCGCACCGCAACGCCCCGAACCTCGGCCACCCCTGTACCACCCCATTGACCCACGCCGCCGGTGGCCGATAATGGCCGCCGAGCGAGATTCACGACTCCGTCAGAGAGCAATTGGTGCGGTCAGGTCTACAACGCTTATGGTGCTACTGCGATACGCGCGGCCCTGCCGCTTGGCTACCGGCCGCCCGCCTGCTGCTCCTGTCCGCGGCAATCCTCCTGGCCACGCCGGCAAGTGCTCAACTGGATATTGAAGAGCCACTACTACCCCAGGACATCAGCGAGCAGGACGTCGAAATGTCCGGCCGCTACGCGCGCCAATGGCGCCAGGACGACGGAATTCTCGTCGTCCAGTTCACCGGCGGCTTCACGCTGACCATGGGCCGCCGGCACCTGTCGGCCAACGACGCCGTCCTCTGGATCACGCCCCGCCGCTCCGAGCCCGACCTCCGCAAGTACTACGAGTTGACGGTCTATCTTTCCGGCGACGCGCAAGTGCAGGAGTTCGGCGGAACGACCATGGCGGACCGCGTCTTGCTCGTCAGCAACCTGCGGACCTATGGCCGCATCGCCAAGAGTCATGACGCCCACTCGCCCGAGTCGAACGAGCAGTCGGCCCTCTACCAGCAGGCCCAACACGACCGGGCCGCGATTGAAGCCGGCCTGCCGCTTGCGCCGGAGCCGGCCGCGCCGCCCGAGGTCGAGCCCCGGGTTGTGGCTCCGGACGTCCGCGCGGACCGGCCACCGGCCGTAATCCGCTACAACCTGCCCAACGTCGAACCGGCGGAAACAGCCGACGGGCTGCCCGTCTACGTCGTAACTCGCACCGCCCAGCGGCGCGTCTACTTCGGCCGGGCCGGCGGCCCGGACAGCGCCATGCTCGAAATCCACGCCGACAATGCGGTTATCTTCCCCGGCGAGCGCTTCGCACGCGGCCTGCTCGGCACCGCGGTCGCCGGCGAGCAGCACGAGCCGGCGGATGCCGACCGCCCCACGCCCGTCGCCCAGCCGGCGGCCACGCCCGCCGCAGCCGACTCGACCACCGGTCTGCCCGCCCTGGAAGCTGGTATCCGCGGCGTTTACCTCGAAGGCGACGTGTTGCTGTCGCTGGGCACCAGCTTCGTCCGCGCCAGCCGCCTGTACTATGACTTCGAACGTGACCGCGCCCTGATCCTCGACGCCGTCTTCCGCACCGACATCCCGGAACGCAACATCCCACTTTATGTCCGGGCCGCAGAGATCCGCCAGCTTTCCGCTACCGAGTACTACGCCGAGGACGCCCGCATCACCACCAGCGAGTTCCACACGCCGCACTACCACGTCGGCGTCGAACGCATCAGGCTGCGCGACCTCACGCCGCGCGACGCCGGCGGCCAACCGGCCGGCAAGGTCGCCGGCCAGTACGAACTGCACAACGCCACCGTCAACGTCGAGACGTTTCCGATCCTCTGGTGGCCCTATGCCCGCGGCCCGTTCGAGACCAGCGAGACCGGCCTGCGGCGGCTGCGCACCGGCCACAGCAGCCAGTTCGGCGCCGAAATCGAAACCTCCTGGCACCTATTCAACCTGCTCGGCGTCGAAACCCCACCCGGCTATGACGCCACCGCCCGTTTCGACTACTTGTCGCAGCGCGGTCCGGCCACCGGCATCGACGTGGACTATCAGCGCGACGACCACTTCGGCCTGCTGCGCAACTACTACATCTTCGACGAGGGTGAGGACCACCTCGGCGTGCTGCGGCGCCACGAGCGCGAGCCGGACAGCAAGCACCGCGGCCGGGCCCTGTGGCGCCACCGCCACTACTTGCCCGACGACTGGGAAGTCACCTTCGAGGCCAGCTACATCAGCGACCCGAACTTCCTCGAGGAATATGAGCGCGCCGAGTTCAACGAGGGCAAGGACCAGGAAACACTCGTCTATCTGAAACGCGCCCGCGAGGTGGACGCGATCAGCCTGCTGGCCAACTGGCGGCTCCTAGATTCCCTCACGCAGACCGAGCACCTGCCCGAGCTGGCCTACCGCCGCATCGGCGATACCTTCCTCTCACCGCTGGTCATGTACCACGAGTCGCGCGTCGGCGGCGTCCGCTACCGCCCGGACGATCGTTACCCCTTGCGCCGCTGGCTGCGCGGCGAGCCCGGCCCGACCGACCTGACCTTCCGCACCGACCTGCGCCAGGAAGTCGAGCTGCCGCTCAAGCTGGCCGCCCTGAACATCGTCCCGTTCGCCACCTGGCGCGCCTCCCATTGGGACGGCCAGCCCGGCAGCGACGGCCACGTCTGGCGCGGCATGGGCATCTACGGCCTGCGCGGCAGCACGGTCTTCAGCCGCGTGTTCGACGACATCGAGTCCGAACTGCTCGACATCCACCGGCTGCGACACATCGTCAAACCGGAATTCGTCGCCTGGTGGTCACACAGCAACACACGCAGCGAAAGCTTCACGCCCTTCGACTACGGCATCGAGACCATCGACGACTTCTACGGCTGCCTGTTCGCCCTGCGGCAGACCTGGCAAACCCAGCGCGGCGCCGAGACCGACCGCCGCACGGTCGATCTGCTGACCTTGAATCTCGAAGCCGGCCTCTTCGGCGACACCCACGGCCGAAACGAGGTATCCAACGGCTGGGTCAACCCGCTGCGCCCGGAGAACAGCCGCACGCGCAACTACGCGGCCGGCGACCTGATCTATCGCCTCAGCGACACGACCAGCCTGCTGTACGAATTCAACGTCGATCTGAACGACTGGAACCTCGATCGCCACAACGTCGCCGTCGCCGTCGAGCGTTCGCCCCGGCTGGCGTACGTGTTCGGCTACCGGCACGCCGGCGATATCGACCTCGACTTGGTCGGCGGCGGCTGGAACTACAGGCTCACCGAGAAGCACACCACGTCCGTGCGCATGTGGTTCGACATCGATCGCGGCGACTTCGGCGAGGTCGCGCTGGCCTATGTCCGCAAGCTGCCCCGCTGGTACGTCGCGGTCAGCGTCGAATACGACCGCATCGACGACGACCTGTCCGTCTCGCTGTCGGTCTGGCCCGAGGGCGTCCCCGAGTGGACCGTCGGCTCGCGCCGCTACACCCGCCTGGGCACCAGCACCGGCATCCGACCATAGCCTGCAGCACCCGCGCCAACGATGTAAACGAGGCGCGGCGGCCGGCTCGGTCAGCGGCTTTCGTGACCCCTACGCCGCTTCACAGCAGTCGGCGATGTGCTCGGCAATCTGGCCGGGCAGCTCAACCAGCCAGCTCTGCCACTCGGGGATGTCCTCGATCCCCAGTGCTTGCACACACGGCTCGTTGAAGAAGTCGCAGGGCGCGGCGGCGGTGTAGCCGAGCTGCGCGCACGTCAGGTCCGCGAACTGCAGCATGTATCGGTAGGGCGCCCACTCATCTTCAGGCGACACTGTGCTGTGATGGTCGCCGATCAGGCTGGGTAGCGGTTCATCAAATTTCCACCGGACGGCGAGCGTGCGACCCGCACGTTCGTGCCACTGCTCGACCAACCAGTCGAACAGCAGCACGGGCATGTTACTGCTGTAATGGCGCGCGTACAGATGCGTCACCCGCAGCGCCGCCAGTGCCCCGATGTCGTGCAGCAAGCCGACCAGGAATGCCAGCTCGGGATCAAGCCGCCAGCGCGGCGCGCCGGAATCCATGATCGTCGCAGTGGCGATCGAGCACTTCCACAGTCGCTCGCCCAGGATCTTCGCTTCCCCGGCTTCCTTGACGGCGACGTCCCTAACGCTGGCCGCCAGCAGCACGTTCTGCACCCGCCGCCGCCCCAGCCGTGTCACAGCCTCGCGCAGTGACGTGACCTTGTGCGCCCCGCCAAACGCGGCCGAGTTCACCAAGCGCAACAGCCGCGCCGTGGTGGCGGCATCCTGTTGCAGGACCTGCGCCAGCTTCGCGAAGTCCACACTCTCATCGCGCACCATCGCCAGTGCCGCTTCCGTAACGCGCGGCAGCGCCGGCAGCTCAATCTCCGCGTGCTCGGTGGCGCGCTGCAGGAACTCGACCAGTTCCGGCGCGTCCTTCTCGGCGGGCCGCTTCGGCGGGGAAACCAACCCCGTCGCCGCATTACGCCACCACATCAACTCCGCCGGGATGCCCGAATCGGCCGCCACCAGCTCGCTGGCCGCCGCGGCAACGGCGGCCGGCTGCTCCGGTTCGCTCGCGACCAATTCCACCCCACCCGGCTCGGCATCCGCTGCGGCGGCGACCAACTCCTCCTCCTCGGCCGCCGTCTCGGCCGTCAGGAGCGGCTCAACCTCCGGCAAACGTGCTTCCGCCGGCTCTTCCAGTACGGCCGTCTCAGTCGCCACAACGGGATCCATGCGTGTTGAATGCGCTTCAGCGGATTCGTCAGCGTTCGCCTCGCCGTCCGGCGCGGCCGCACCAACAGCGGCCGGCTGCTCCGGTTCGCTCGCGACAGATTCCACCGCAGCCGGCTCGGCATCAGTTGCGGGCGTGTCTGCCGGCTCCTCCGGGAGCGCCGCTTCGGCCGTCGGAAACTCCTCGACCTCGGGCGTGAACGCGCTAGCCGACTCTTCCTGAACAGGCGCCGCGTCCGCGTCCGCCAACTCGTTCGGGTGCCCAGCGCAGGATTCAGCAGCCGAAACGGCTACAGCTTCTGCTATCGTCCTCGGGGGCGCCGCCTGCGGCGGGATGGGGCTTGCCGCCGAATCGGCCTGAGGCGTCGTTCGCCGATCACCGGTGTCCGAAACGACTCTGCCTGCCTGAGCCTCTGCCGCGGACGACGGAGTAGCTTCCGCGGGGCGCGTCACGTCGGCCTCGCTAAGGCAATATTCGACACCGGCCCGGTAGGCGCCGGCCTGGTCGGGCGCGCTCACGTACACCACGCGCCCCACGACCCAGCTCTTCAAGCCGGCGTTGATCTCCACCCGCGAGCCAATGGGCAGCGGCCTGGGCACGTACAGACCAACCCCGGAAGCGCTCACGTTAAACGCCTGCGCCGGTATCTCCGTACCGCCCGATCGCAGCAGCAACCCGCGCGCCCACTCCCAGCGCACGTGCCGGCGCGATCTGTTCGGCGTAACCGCGTGTGAACCCAGGCGGGCAGACCCAACCCATTGCGAGACCACATCCTGGGCAGAATTCCGCTCCGACCGCTTCCCAATCCCCAGCAGCCGCAATAGCGATCCGAACACGACGGGCACCCCCATCCAGGCCGGCTAAACCGGCCGCTTCAAGTTCGATAGGTCACGTTCACGCACAGCGACAGAACCCGGGACCAGGCCGCTGCGCTACCAACCTCTGCGCATCGTCGTCGACGTATTGGCGTGTCTCGTACACTGCGCACCTTGCCATTGTCTATATCGACCGCGAGACCTTCCGCGTGCATAAAGGCCGCTGCGCCTGACCGCGAATCCCCTCGACCGCTGATACCCCCACCCCTCGCCCGGCGCGCCAATGATTACCGGCCCCATGCTTAAACAGCCTTCGGCAGCAACGACGCCCGCATCCGCTCAATCGCGGCCGCAGGGTCGCCAGTGGCCAATCCCTGACGGCGACCCATGCGCTCAACAATGTCGCCTTCAGGGGCCACGTGGCGACTGAGCGGCTGAGTCTCATAATGGCGCTCGTCGGACGGGCGACGGGACGGGACGGGCCCTGCAACGCGACGCCTATCGAGCTGCGGGAGCCGTTGCCGATCGAGCAGGAGCCGCCCCCGCTACGCATCCATGATCCCAGCGCTTACGATACCTGAGCACGCGACACGCGCCAACGGAGTTGCGAGATGCCCAACACCAAAACCAAACCCGCCAAGTCCGGCAAACGTTCCCCCGCCCAGCCGACGCAGGAGAGTCCCAGCGCGCGCCAGCAGCGCGCCCTGCGCATCCTGAAGGGGCTGCGCGCCGGCTACCCCGACGCCGACTGCGCGCTCCGGCACAACAGCGCATACGAGCTGCTCGTCGCCACGATCCTGTCGGCCCAGTGTACGGACGAGCGGGTCAACATGGTTACGCCCGAGCTGTTTCGGCACTACCCACACCCGGCCGTGCTGGCGACGGCCCGCCCAGATGACCTCGAGGCGCTCATCCGCTCGACCGGCTTCTTCCGCAACAAGACCAAGAGCCTGCTGGGAATGGCGCAGACTATCTGCGAGCGCTTCGACGGCGAGGTACCGCAAACCATGGACGACCTGTTGACTCTGCCAGGTGTCGCCCGCAAGACGGCCAACTGCGTGCTCGGGACCTGGTTCCGCCACAACGTTGGCGTGGTTGTCGATACGCACGTCGGCCGAGTCGCGCTCCGCCTGGGCATGTCCGACAGCGCGCGCGACGACAAGGACGCCGTCCGGATCGAGCGCGACCTCATGGACCTGTTTCCACGCCGATCATGGACCTACCTCGCCCACGCACTGATCTGGCACGGTCGGCGAGTGTGTGCGGCCCGGCGACCGAAGTGTGGCGAGTGCGTGCTGATGAAGGACTGCCCGTCGGCTGAATCAACTGGTACGTAGCTGCGTCGCCGGTGACGCGCAGGCGACCGCACGAACCGCATTCCATGACCCCAGGCGCCAGCCCGACCGATGTTATGGGACGTCGTCGGCCCAAATGCGGAATCACGCTTGAAGCGCGCTCCGGATTAGTCCTAAGCTTCAGGCGGGCTGCGAGTTCGATTGCCGGGTACGCGAAACGAGCCGGCCCAACGGACTCCGCCGAGACGCGACCCGACGGCCGACGCTGGGCCGCGTGTCCGGGCATATTGCCCAGAGGACCGATGCGCAGACTGAGAACAGTCATCCACGCCCACACGAATTACTCGCCGGACTCCAACCGGTCCCCCCTGGAGCTGGTCGAGACCGCCCTGGGGCAGGGGGTGGATTGTGTGGCCATCACCGATCACGACGAGATCGAAGGGGCCCTGGCGGCCCGCGCGGACGGGCGCGTGCGGGTCATTGTCGGCCAGGAAGTCTCGACGGCGGACGGCCACCTGCTCGGGTTGTTCCTGGAAGAGCTTGTCCCCCCCGGCCGGCCAGCCGTGGAGACCGCCAAACGCATACATGCGCGGGGCGGCCTGGTCCTGGCACCCCATCCGTTCTCGACGCTCTGTGACGACAGCCTCGGGTCCGCCATCGTCGGGCTGCTGCCGCACTTGGACGCAGTCGAGGTGAGCAACGCCCGGAACCCGCTGCCCTGGCAGGACGCCCGGGCGGCACGCTTTGCCCGCCGGCACGGCCTGCCCGGCTACGTCGGCGCCGACGCGCACCTGCGCGGCACGCTGGCCGCGTGCTACCAGCTCATGCCGGACTTCCAGGATGCCGCAAGCTTCCGGACGGCACTGCTCCAAGCCGAACTCTTCCCGGGTCGCCTGGGGGTCGCCTACCTGGCCACCATGGTATGCCAGTCGCTCTGCAGCAGCCTGCTGGGGCGGCCGCTGCCGGGATTCGGCGGCAACGCGGCAACCCGGCCGGCGCTTGCTCCCGCCCGGCAGCCGGCCGGCGCGTGAATTTCGCGCCGCGCCGTTGAATACCGCCACCTGCGTCGGTACTCTATTGTCCTTCCCTTGGTTCCCACACGCACAGAACGCTGGAGGAGCGGCCATGACGCCGGAGAAGGTGCTGGAATACATTCAGAAGAACAACATTGAGTACGTCGATCTGCGCTTCCTGGATTTCCCCGGGTTGTGGCAGCATTTAACGGTGCCGGTTCGCGAGTTGACGCTCGAGTCGTTCACCAACGGCTTCGGGTTTGACGGCTCCTCTATCCGCGGCTGGGCGGTGATCAACGAGTCCGACATGATCATCGTGCCGGTGCCCAGCACGATGATCCTGGATCCCTTCTACCAGCACCCAACAGTCTCGATGATCTGCGACGTCAAGAACCCCATCACCAAGGCGGAGTATTCGCGTGATCCGCGCTCGGTGGCCCGCAAGGCGGCCGCCTACATGCGCAGCACCGGCGTCGCTGACAAAGCGTACTTCGGACCGGAGCTGGAGTTCTTCATCTTCGACCGCGTCATGTACGACCAGGGCATGAACTACGCCAAGTACGAGGTGGACTCGCGCGAGGGTGTCTGGCGGCGCGGCAGCGCGGAGCCGGACAACCTGGGCAACCAGTTGCGCGCCAAGGAGGGCTACTTCCCCTGTCCACCGGCCGACACCATGCACAACCTGCGGGCTGAGATGGTGGCGGTGCTCGAGCAGTGCGGCATCCGCGTGGAAACCCACCACCACGAGGTGGCCACCGGCGGCCAGGCTGAGATCGACATGCGTTTCGGACCGCTGGTCGAGATGGGCGACAAGGTCATGACCTACAAGTACATCCTCAAGAACGTGGCGGCCCGCCACGGCAAGGTCGTGACTTTCATGCCCAAGCCGCTGTACGGCGACAACGGCAGCGGCATGCACACGCACTTCTCGCTCTGGCGCGGCGACACGCCGCTGTTCTATGACAAGAGCAAGTACGCCGAGTTGTCGGACCTGGGCCGCTGGACGATCGGCGGCCTCACCAAGCACGCCGGCGCCCTGCTGGCCTTCACGAATCCGACCACGAACAGCTACAAGCGGCTGGTGCCGGGATATGAGGCCCCGGTCAACCTCATCTGGTCGATGCAGAACCGCTCCGCCTTCGTGCGCATCCCCATGTACCAGCACAACCCCAACACCAAGCGCATCGAGTTCCGTTGCCCGGACTCGAGCTGCAACCCGTACCTGGCCTTCAGCGCGATGCTGATGGCGGCACTGGACGGCATCGAGAACCAGATCGACCCGGGCCCGCCGAGCGAGCGAAACCTCTACGAGCTGACCGACGCGGAGCGCGCCGACATCCGACAAACACCGGATTCACTCGACGGCGCCCTGCGCGCCCTCGAGCAGGATCACGCCTTCCTGCTCAAGGGCAACGTCTTCACCGAGGACGTCATTCGCTACTGGATCAAGTACAAGATGGAGCACGAGGTAAACGCGCTGCGCTCGCGCCCGCACCCCTACGAGTTCTGCCTGTACTTCGATCTGTAAGACGACATTCCCCGGCCCCGACTCCACGCCTGCCACCGCCCGCGGCGTGGAGCTGGGGCCGCCGGGCTACACCCCCCAGGCAACCCCGCGCATGACCTACTCCGGCCGCAGCCGTTCCCCCAGCGCGCGATAGTCCGTCTTGCCGTTGCCCAGCAGGGGAATCTCATCGACCTGAATCACGCGGCTGATGTTGTGCAAGCCCGAGAGACCCGCCGCGCGCAACTGCTGGTTGACCGTCTCGCGGCGGGCCGGACGTGTGCTGAACAGGACCAGTTCGGGCCGCAGTTCGGCCGGCGCGGCTGACACCGCCAGCACCGGACCCTCGTCGTCCGCGCCGACATAGTGCGGCGCGAGGGCCGCCTCGATCGCCGGCAGCGAGACCATTTCCCCACCAATCTTCACAAAGCGCGTCAGCCGACCGCGAAACGTCAGCACGCCGTCGTGATCCTCTGTCAGCAGATCACCAGTGCGATACCACTGTTTACCGTCATGCTCGACGAACGGCGTGGCGGCGGCGCTGCCCAGGTAGCCGCCGAAGATGCTCGGACCGCGCACCAGCAACATGCCGGCCTGGCCGCGCTCGACCGGCCGGCCGGTCTCACTATCCACCAGCACGTACTCCACCGACGGCAGCACGCGGCCGACCGTCCCCGGCCGGGCGTCCTGCGGTCGATTCACCGCCACGATCGGCGAGCATTCCGTAATGCCGTAGCCTTCCAGCACGGTTGCGTGCGGACACTGAACGGCGAAGGCGCGATAGATGCGCTCCGGGCATTTCTCCGCCCCGCTCACGACCAGCCGCACCGACGCCAACTGCGCCGGGTCGCGCGCCGCTCGCAGGATGCCGCCCAGGAATGTCGGCGTGCCGAGCAGCAACGTCACGCGGTACGCCGCGATGAGCTGCGCCAGCGTGTACGCTTCCGTCGGGCTCGGGTGATACACGACGCGCAGCCCCGCCACCAACGGCGCCACCGCCGTCACAACCAGGCCGAACGAGTGGAACGGCGGCAAGAAGCCGAGCATGGCGTCGTCCGCCCGCACCGCGGCGGCCCGCAGCGCGTCCCGAACGTTCACGAGCACGTTTTCGTGCGTCAGCGGCACGGCCTTCGGCAGACTCTCCGAACCACTGGTGACCAGCACGACGGCCGTCTCCGCGACCCCCGCCCGGTCCAAGCCCACCCAACTCACGTGGCTGCGAACCAGGGCCCACAGCTTGCCCAGGCGCGAAATGCGGCGCGCCAGATCCTCCAGCAGCACCAGCCGCGCCCGCACCGGCCCCAGATCGACGCCCTGTGATTCCAGGCGCTCGACCAGCGCCCCAGCGCTCAGGACGTGCCGCACATCGATCGTGTCCAGGCTGTGCTCCAACGCCCGGGCGCCCGTCGTCCAGTTGATCATCACCGGGATCTTCCCGGCGAACAGGGCGGCCCAGTAGGCGACCGTCGCCGCCACCGAGGCGGGCAGCATGATCCCGGCGTACCGCCCGTCCAGCTTCCGAATCAGCGGCCGCAACGCCAGGATGGCGGTAATCAGCTCGCGGTATGTTCTGGTCCCGCTAAGCTGGTCGGCCACGGCGATGCAGTCCGGTCCCCGCCGCGCCGCGGCCAGGAAAGCCGCGGTGATGGTCGCCGCGCTGGGCAACTGCAAGCCCGGAGCGCGGCTGCGGTGCCAGGCCGGCGGCGGCGGCGCCAGCGGCTTGGGCCGCGTGACGATGGCTTCGCCACAAGCGGCCAGCAGCACGTCGCCGACCGTCACCAGCATGTCGCCGTCCTGCTCCGTACAGCCGAATTCACGGCCCAGCCACAGGAGCAACTCGGTGCGGGCGAGGCTGTCGAGCCCAAGATCCTGGGCCAGCAACCGGTCGTCACTGAGCGTGGCCGCACCGGTCAGCTCGCAGAGATGCGACTCGACCCGCTGGCGTGTCAGCGCCGGCACGTCGGCCGGCGCGCCGCGCGCCTGCGTCCAGGTCGGCTCAGGCAACACCCGTCGTAGCGGCCGCGCGCCCAAGCGATATGCCACGCGCGTATTCAACGGAGCGGACTGGTTGTAATAGTCCTCAAGGAAGGCGTTGAGCGTGTTGCGGTCGGCGTGGCGCGGGAAGTCCCGCGGTTCCCAGAGCTCGATGGTCACGTCGCGCCGCGGCATGAAGAACACGTAGCTCAGCAGCAGATTCCCAAGCTGCGCCCAGAGGAGCCGTCCCAGGCGCGGGTACTCCCCACCCGCCAGGCTGAACCCGCTGCCCCACAGCCCGCGCGTGCGCACCAGCACGACCCGCACACCCGGCACCGCCCGCAGAATCTGCTCAACGCCGCTGTTGCCGCGCAGATTCTCGTAGCGCGTGCGGTAGATGTGCCCCGAGGGATAGAACAGCACGTTGCCGCCGCTCGCCAAGGTCGCGCTGCAAGTCTCCCGGGCGGCTTCAACTTCGGCCAGTGCCGCCGATCCGTACATCTTGATATCGGGCATCGGTATGACCCGCATGCGGCGCGCCAGCCAGCGCAGCCCGGGCCGGCTGACCTGGTCACGGTCAGCCAGCGCCCGCGGCGCGAACCAGCCGTGCAGATGGGCCAGCAGGATGATCGGATCAATCAACGCCGGATGATTGGGCAGAAACAGTATCCCGGTCCGGCCGCGCCGCACGACGGGCGCCAGGCCGCGCACGCGGACGCGGTACCGCAGGGCCAGCAGCAGCTTCACTGCCGTCCGCAGCGCGGCGTCCAACAGCCGTCCGCCAATGCCGGTGTGTTGCCTATTCATCGCCGCGGAAATGATAGCCGCCCGGGGCGCTCGGGCGGAATCGTGGCGCGCAGGATCCGCCAGGCGCGTGACTAAATCGCGCCACCGGCAACAGTTGCCCCACGGTCCACGACAGACCGGCCGCCAGCCGTCCTAGCATCGTGCGCGGCGCGCGTGTTCGGCGGGGCAGGCGTACAGACCCCCCGCGCGGCCGCCAACCTCTTGGGAGCCCTGGCCATGGCCACTACCCTCATCAGCTTCGATACCACTACCAAGTCCATTCCTGCGCAGGCCGGCAAGATCATCCAGGTGCATCGCATTCTGGTCGCCACGGTCGGCAGCATCTTCGGCACGCAGAGCATCCGTCTCTGTGATGATCAGAACCAGGATCTGATCCCGCCGCTGCCGCTCGTGGCGGGCCCGACCGACGTCTCATTCCCGCGCGAGCAGCCGCAGGGCAATCGTGGGCAAGCAGTTGTCCTTGAGGCTTCAACCGTGTCAAGCTTCACACACATGTGGATTGAGTATCGCTACGTGGATTAGCGCGCGTTGCCATGCCCGTCGGCCGGCACGGTTGGCGCACCGAACAACTCGCGGATCGTGGCGGCGGGGTCGGCGCTGCGCATCAGCGTCTCGCCGACAAGCAGGGCACGCGCCCCGGCCGCATGCATGCGCTCCACGTCGCGCCGCGTTCTGATGCCGCTCTCAGCCACAATCGGCATGCCGGGCGGAACGAGCTCCGCCAGGCGCTCGGTGGTCGCCAGGTCAACGCGCTGCGCCTGCAGGTCGCGATTGTTGAGCCCCAAGAGAATGTTCGCGCGATTGGACGCGTCGAGCGCCGACAGCGTCCTCATTAGCGTGGGCCTGGCATGCACCTCCAGCAGCACACACAATCCCAGTTGCCGCGCCAGGTCGGCCAGCGCCACAAGTCGCACTGGCTCCATTGCTTCGGCAATCAGCAGAACGGCGTCGGCCCCGTACGCCCGACTTTCATGAATCTGGTACTCGTCGAGCAGGAAATCCTTGCGCAGAACCGGCAGCCCAACCGCCGCCTTGATCTCGTCGATATGCTCCAGCCGGCCGCCGAAATACGGCTCATCCGTCAGTACGCTGAGGGCGGCGGCGCCGGCGGCGGCATAGGTCCGAGCAATGGCAACTGGGTCGAAGTCCGCGCGAATCACGCCGGCCGAGGGGCTAGCGCGTTTGATCTCGGCAATGAGATTCGGCCGCCCCGCCCGCGGAGCACTCACTGTCCCGAAGAAGTTGCGCCGCGGCACAGCGTAGCCCGGCAGCGCCTTGAGCAGCTCGACCGGCCGCGCGACGCGGGCACGCTCGATCTCCACGCGCTTGCTTGCCAGGATCTCGTCCAGTACGTTGGCCACCGGCACTCCGAGTGACAGACTGGCCGTACAGCAGTTGCCGCTGATCGGCACGCTCGGCCGCGTAACACAAGGCCCCCATGCGACGGTTTTCATGCTAGCCGCCGACGCGCCGCACATGCAAGTTGCCGAGCTGGCCAATGCCGCCGTGATCGCGCTCGGGGTCATCCTGGGCTGCGGCTTCGTAATTCGACTCATCCGCCGCGGCGAGTGGCGCGACCCGCTGGCCGGCGTGCGCGGTACCGCCCGGGGCCCGTCGCTGGTCCAGCTATGCGAAATCGTGCTGGCCTACGTCGTTCTGGCGGTCGTCTTCGGGTTGGCGCTCGAGCGCATCTTCAAGCCGGACCCGGCGGCCGAGCCGGGCACGCAGCGCTGGCACCTGGCCGTGCTGGCCGACTCCGCGGCCAAGCTCTGTGCCGCCGCCGTCGCCGTGTACGTGCTGTACTTCCGGCTCGCGCCACCCGTGGCGCGGCGGCGAAGCCTGGCGGGAGTGACGGCGGTGGGCGTGCTGGCCGGCGTGATCCTGATCGCCGTCTGCACCCTGCAGTTGTCAACAATGACCATCCTGTGGCAGTGGATCAATCCGACCCAGCGGCCGCCATTGCATGACGTGCTGGTCGCCTTCTGGCAAAGCGAGTGGGGCGTGTGGGGCCAGGTGCAGTTGTTCGTGACAGCCGTCGTGGTGGCGGCGACCGTCGAGGAGCTGCTCTTTCGCGGGCTGCTGCTGCAGACCATCTGGCGCTATTCACAGCGCGCCTGGCTGGCCATAGCCCTGTCGGCACTCGCCTTTGGCTTCATGCACTTCACGCAGCCGCAAGGGATTCTGCCGCTAGCCACGATGGGCGTGGTGCTGGGCTACGTGCGCCTGCGGACGGGGTCACTGGCGGCCTGCGTGATTGCCCACGCGTTTTTCAACGCGCGGACAATGGTCCTGGCAACGTTTTTCCCCGAATTGTTGGAAGCTGCCGGATAAACGCCCCAGCCAACGGGGCGGTCTAAGAAGAACGCCGGGACACAAGCTTGTGCGCCCCGGCGCTCTCGGAATTACTCAGTTCGACGGAAACCCGTCGGTTGCAGTCACTACATGCCCCGCATGCCGCCGCCCTTCTTATCGTCGTCTTTCTCCTTGATCTCGCTGACGATGGCATCGGTGGTGAGCAGCAGACCAGCGACGCTGGCGGCGTTCTGGAGCGCTACGCGCTCAACCTTCAGTGGCACGATCACGCCCATCTTGATCATGTCGCCATACTCCTCGGTCAGGGCGTTGTAGCCAAAGTTCCGCTCCTTGGCCTCGGCCACCTTCTGACAGACTATCGACCCGTCCAGGCCGGCGTTCTCGGCAATCAGCCGGATCGGCGCCCGCAGGGCCCGGCGGACGATATCGACGCCCGTCTTCTGGTCGCCGCGCACCTTCTTGTAGGCCGCGTCCAGCGCCTCGCCGGTGCGCAACACCGCGACGCCACCGCCCGGCAGGATGCCCTCTTCAACGGCCGCCCGGCAGGCGTGCAGGGCGTCCTCGACGCGCGCCTTCTTCTCCTTCATCTCGACTTCGGTCGCCGCACCGACGTTGATCTGCGCGACGCCGCCCGAGAGCTTGGCCAGGCGCTCTTCGAGCTTCTCGCGATCGTAGTCGCTGGTGGTGATCTCAATTTCGTTCTTGATGGCCTCGATGCGGCCCTTGATTTCCGCAGCGCTGCCGGCACCCTCGATGATCGTGCAAGTGTCCTTGTCCACGGTCACGCGCTTGGCGCGGCCCAGCTCGCTGAGTTGCATCTTCTCAACGTTGATGCCCAGGTCCTCGAAGACGGGCGTGCCGCCCGTCAGCACGGCGATGTCCTGGAGCATGGCCTTGCGCCGGTCGCCAAAGCCGGGGGCCTTGACCGCCGCACACTGGACGATGCCACGCAGCTTGTTCAGCACCAGCGTCGCCAGCGCTTCACCCTCAACGTCCTCAGCGACAATGAGCAGCGGCTTGCCGGCCTTGGCAATCGCCTCCAGGAGCGGCAGCATGTCCTTGACGCTGGAGATCTTCTTCTCGTGCACCAGGATGTACGGGTTGTCCAGGACAACCTCCATCGACTCCGGCTTGTTGATGAAGTGCGGCGAGATGTAGCCCTTGTCGAACTGCATGCCCTCGACGAGATCGACGGTCGTCTCGATGCCCTTGCCCTCCTCGACCGTAATCACGCCGTCCTTGCCGACCTTGTCCATCGCCTCGGCAATCTTGTCGCCGATTTCCTTGTCCTGGTTGGCGGCACACATGCCGACCTGCGCGATCTGCTCTTTGCCCTTCACCGGCACAACCATGCCCTTCAGCGCGTCGACCACGGCCGTCACGCCCACGTCGATGCCGCGCCTCAGATCCATGGCATTGGCGCCGGCCGCGAGGTTCTTCAGACCTTCGTCATAGATGGCCTCGGCGTAGATCGTGGCGGTGGTGGTGCCGTCGCCGGCCGCCGTGGAGGTCTTGCTCGCAACCTCCTTGACCATCTGGGCCCCCATATTCTCATAGGCGTCCTCGAGCTCGATTTCCTTCGCCACCGTCACGCCGTCCTTGGTCACCGTCGGCGACCCGAACGACTTCTCCAGCACCACGTTGCGCCCGCGCGGCCCAAGTGTCACCTTGACGGCCTTGGCCAACTGGCGAATGCCACGTCGAATTGCCTCGCGCGCTTCCATGTCGTACGCAATCTGTTTCGCTGCCATCGACCTCTCCTGTTCGGCAGATGCACCGCGGGCCGGCCGCCCGCCGTGTCAATCAGTCTTCACCCTGCTATTGAGTACCGGCTATCGCCTGTCGGCGGAATGAGCCGAACGCCGCCCGCAAAGGGCGCGGCAGATCGCCCTCACACTACCAACCCCTAATCGCATATCACGTCGCGTGCCAGCCAAGTTAGAACCAGACTCAATCGCACAAACCATTGTAGAAGCCACATTTACCGTAATGTCATCCGGTGGCCCGCGTTCAGTATGACCGAAGCGCTGTCAAACTGGCAGGCCAGCGCCAGTCTCCGCCGTACCCACGGAACATCCGGTGAATGCCCGCCCACCTGGCGAGCATCGGCCCCAGAACGCTGAACACCGCACCGGCCCCGCCGCCGTGGTCCAGCCGCACAACAGACGACGGCTAGTGGCCGATCAACTCGGCGCTGATATCCGCCAACTCGGCAATCGTCCCATCGACCGTCTCAAAGCCGGCCCGGAACGAGAATCGTTCTCCCTGCAGCGTCGCCGAATTCGCCAGCAGGGCGACGTTGCTGCACTCAGCCGAGTTCCGGAACCGCAGCCGCACACAAGCCCGGCCCGCGTGAGCGTTTACAAGATTAACGGCGTCGACCACTGCCCGTTCAAGCTGCGAGTCCTGCACACCGGTCATGCTGGTCCTACTTGAGTACCGCGAGGATATCCCCCTCATCCATGATCAGCATCTCCTCGCCTTGAACCTTGATCTCCGTACCCGCGTAACTCGTGAACAAGACCTGGTCGCCGGCCTTGACGTGCAACGGCTTACGCTGGCCGGAATCCAACAGCTTGCCGTCGCCTACGCTCAGGACCGTCCCACGCTTGGGCTTCTCCTTGGCCGAATCCGGCAGGACAATCCCGCCGGAAGTCGTCTCCTCTGCCTCCAAACGCTTGACCAGCACTTTCTCGCCCAACGGCCGAATCCCAACCTTGCTCATGTGGTACTCCAGAACAGTTGAATTGTCGTTCGCGTTCCCAAAATGGTCAAACAACATCCCCGCACTCGCCCCCTCAACTGCAAATGTCATGCCAGGAAGCTGCGGCCGGACAGTCAGCAGCGTGGAAACGGCGCCCGAGCGTAAATCACGTACGCCGTGGCCTTTGCGAGAGGATGACCTTGGGGATGTTAGCGCGAAACGCCGCCACGCCCGCGCGGCCCGCAATCGTCCGGACTGTCAAAGTGGCAGAGCCTCGCCCCCCCCCGAGGCGGATCGCCGCCGACCGTTACCGCTCCCGGCGACAATCAGTACTGATCGTACGCCAGATTCTCGGCGTCCAAGGCGTCGGAGTTCATTACGATGTCACCCGTTTGGTAGTTGTAGACCCAACCCGCTCCATTGGCCTCCGGAAGGAAGCCCGGGCGGATGGTGACCATCACCACGCCGGTTTGCCCCCGGCGCGGCGGCACAAGGCACGGCGGGATTCCAGCCCGCAAATATGGACCGAACCGATGTCTATCGTCTTTCCGATCGGCAACGCGGCCCGCCTCATCAGTGAACTTGGTCAACTGACTCCGGAAAGCCGCCGCACTGCCCGCCGGATGCATCCCGTCCGGATTCTGACCGGGATAAGCCCCGTGGTCGAAGTAGTACATCTCAATCGCGTTGCGCAGCACGCTCAACGGCATCCGAACGTCCGGTTCGATGTCGGCCGAGCCTGCCCGGCTGAAGCGCGGCACCGTAAGCGCCGCCACCAGGCCCAGTAGCAGTACGACCAGGATCACCTCGATGATGCTCAAGCCGGATTTCACGTCTGAACCTCTCGGGCTGTTCTAGATGCTGCCTCCGGACGGCGGCGCCGGCGCGTCTGCCGCCTCGTCATCCGCGGTCGCCGCGGGTTGCTGCTGCGCGGGCGCTTCCGGCGACCGGGCAGTACCGCCTCGTGCGAGGTGCTCCGGCAAGCCTTTCATCACGTCCGTCGCAATGTCTATGTACTGGGTGCGGGCGTAGTCCAACAGACCTAAAGCACGCTGCAACAAGGGCTTGCCGCCATTGCCGCCACCGCGGCCGATCGCCTGCTCCCCTGATATGCCTTCCGAATCATACGTGGCGAACGCTCGGACGGCCGCAGTCCGACCCGCCGAACTGGTTCCCGCCAGTCCGGCCCGCAGTCGCAGCGGTCGAGGCTCACTGACGCCCGTGGCTGATGTGACAAGAGCCGTGGAGGCCGGGTCGAGGACCTCGCTCTGAATCGTGTCGATCAGTTTCTCCGCCAGCAGCGTGGCCAGCGACGTATCGACGTTGCGCAGCACAACAAGGAACCGCTCGTCGCTGAGTCGACCGAGGACATCTCCCGGTCGCGCCCGGCTGCGCAGAACGCACCCCAGTCGCTCGACAACACGGTCACGATCCCCCCAGTGCCCTGAGTCGTCCAACTGCCGGAAACCCTCGACGGCCAAAGCCAGCAGCATGACCGACTCCCCGTTCTCGTCGGCAACCGCCAGGATCTCGTCGAGCTCTTGCAGCAAGTCTGCGCGGCGCAATAGCCCACTCTGCCGATCCAGCCGCATAACCGTCCAGAGCGACCGCAACGCGACCAGATGGCTCCAGAACAACTGTGTTTGGTTGCGGGCCGCGACCGCGGCCGCGACCGTGTGGTACTCCGGCCGCTCAATGCGTCCGACGGTTATCAGCGCCCGGGTACGCCGATCCTGCTGAATGGGCAGAATCCACGCCCAATCCGGACGAGCGGGCTGCTCCGAATCCTCCTCCCCCTTCCGACACTCGCCCGCGTTCTTACCCGCCGCCCGCCGTACGGCCGCCGCGCCGTTGCGGATGACTACCCGCCCGCTGGCGACCGCTTCGCCCACGGTGCCCTCGCGGGCCGCCAACCGCTCACACGTGTTCGTCCCGCCACGCGTGGCCGGTTCCAGCCACTGACCATCGGCTGAGAGGATGTAAAGGCGTACGCTTGCCGCACCAAACCGGCTCCGCAGCGCGGTGCGCACGAATTGGTCAAACGCGGACCAGTCAGCGGGCTCGGCATAACTCTGTCGGCCCGCTTCCGAATCCACCCACTCACCAAAGTCGGTCGCCAATGCCCCGAGCGCAGTATCTACCGGTGACTGGGCAGCCGTGCCGCCGCGCGCGCGTCTCGAATAATCCGTGCTCGTTCTGCCCCAGGGCTCGAGACGCTCGGCCGACCCCGGCGCCCCCCCCCGGGGTTCGCCGGTTCGTTGACCGAGCATGCCGGAAAGGTAGCCCACCAGGCCGAGGATGCCGGTGGAAACGACTATGAAAGCGGCCGTGCCGCTGATGGGCGAAGGGAAGTGCAGGGCCAGTCCGGTGGAGGCCACCAGGCCGGCCAGCGTGCCGGCCAGGGCCCCCCGACCGGCGCCCACGTCGCGGGCGAAGATCACAAGCGCCGCACAGGCTGCCACGACAACGCAGAACACGGGCCCCGCCGTGACGGCCCCAAACGAGCTTCGCAGAAGATAGGATGACGCCACGGCGGCCAGCAGTGCCCCGCCCGCGATCAAGCGGCCCGTTGACCGGCTCAGGATGCAAGACGCACTCATTGTGATCCCCCCGCAGCGGAGCCGTTCGAAGTTGCGGCGGAAGCGGCCGCAGCGGGAGCCGGGCAGGCGTCCCCGCTGCCCGCCGGGATGTGCGGGAAGCGCTGCCGAAAGTCCTCCTGTTGCTCACGCATGTAGCGCTCGAACAACGCAATAAACACTTCGGTGACGGCCGGATCGGTGCCGTGCCCAGCCTCCTCCCGCAGGATTTTGACGGCACAATCCACCGGGAAACCCCGGCGGTAGGAGCGCGTCGACGTGAGCGCGTCGAAGGTGTCCACGATCCGGATGATCCGGGCCGAAAGGGGAATCTGCTCGCCGCTCAGGCCATGCGGATAGCCCGAGCCGTCCCAGTTCTCATGGTGGTGCAGCACGCCCGACAGCACCGGCCCCAGGCGTGCCACCGGCTTGAGCACTTCGTAGCTCATGTGCGGATGACGCTTCATCTCCTCGAACTCTTCCGACGTCAACTTGCCGGGCTTGTTGAGGATGTTCTCGGCCACGCCGATCTTGCCGACATCGTGCAGGATGCCCGCCCACTCCAGCAGCTTCAGGTCGGGCTCGGGCAATCCCAGGGCCGCCCCCGTCTGCCGCGCCAGCCAGCCAACGCGCTCCGAGTGACCGCAGGTGTAGTTGTCCTTGGCATCGATGGCGTTGGCCAGCGCGAGGACGGTCTCAAACGCGGTCTGCTCGAGGTTGCGGACCATCATCACGTTCGACAGAACCTGTCCGCCATAGCCAAGCACTGACTCGGACGCCAGCATGTCGCTGGAATCGAAATCCGGTTCACCCGGCGGGCGCAGCACGATCACGACAGCCGGATCGGCGTCCTGCTGGCGCAGCGGTACCACCAGCACGTGGGCGCCCCCCAACGCTTGGCGCAGCGCTTCATCGCAGTTCGGCACCATGGCGCGCTGGGTGGTGCGCGCCAGCGCAATCTCCTTGGCCAGCAAAGTGTGAACCTGTTCCGGTCTCAGGTACTCGAGCCACTCACTCCCGGCGCGCGGCTCGATCGCCATGCACTCACCGCCCAGATCAACAAACAGCGCCCCGGCCCCGATCACGGACCCGAAGCGCTGCAGCAGCGAGTGTTGGATATGCTCCGGGTCCTGAAGCTTGGCAATGTTCTCCGTGATCTCGAAGACCAGGTTCAGTTGTTCGTAGCAGCGCAGCAGCTCGCGCCCCAACGCATCATTCTCCTCGTGGAGCTGATCCAGCCGCTCCGACAGCGCCGGCGCGTCCGCCCCCAGCGCAGCCCCTTCCCGGTCAGCGGTATCGGCCAGGTGCGGCGGCGCCATCACTCTCCTCCGCGGGCTGCGGCCGCCGCGTCCGGCGCTACGGCGGCGCCTGCCACCTGCTCAGCCGTGACGCGCGCCACCTCACTCAGTAGCTGTGAGGGACTGAACGGCTTGGGAAACAAGCTGACCCGCGCGCGACAGGCCAGTTGGGCCAACATCTCCTCCTGGTCGCAACGCGAGCTGACCAGAAACACCCAGCGCAGCGTCGGACACACGTCAAATGCCGCGCCCGCCAGGGCAATCCCGTCCATCTCCGGCATATTCACATCGGTAATCAGCAGGTCGGCCGGAATCTCCTGCAAACAGGCGAGCGCGGCACGCCCGTCCGTGGCGCTGCGCACCTCGTGTCCGTTGCGCGAGAGCCACATCGACAGCACGTTGCGGATGTGGACGCTATCCTCAGCGATCACGATGCGCGCCATTTGCGTTCCCTGCCGGTTGGGGTCCAGGCGTCGAAGCGACGATCGGCAGTTCGACGGTGAAGGTCGTGCCTGTATCCTCGATGCTGTCCACCGCGATCGTCCCGCCATGCAAGCGAACCACGTCGCGCACGATCGCCAGCCCCAGGCCGGTCCCTTCAACCCGGTCCAGCGCCGCGTTCGGGACGCGGAAGAACTTCTCGAAAATCCGCTCGCGCCACTGCGGCGCGATTCCAACGCCGGTGTCGGCCACGTCCAGCCGCACCGACTGCTCGCCGCCGGAAACGCGCACCAGGACGGCACCCCCCGGCGCGGTGTACTTGATCGCGTTGCTGATGAGATTCACGCCGACCTGATGCAGGCGGATACGGTCACCCGAAATCATCGGCACGGGACCATGCACCTCGAGCGTCAGCTCAACGGACTTCGCGTCCGCGCTGGCCTGCAGATCCCGCACCGCCTGCCGCATCAGCTCGTCAAGCTGCACGCTGCTGCGCGTCAGCCGCGCCGCCCCCGCGTCCACCTGCGAAACGCTCAGCAGATCCTCGATGAGCTTCGACAGACGACCGGTCTCGGCCGAGATCACCTGGTAGCACTCGCGCTGCGTCTGCTTGTCATCGAAGAGGTCGCCGCTGAGCGTCTCCGCGTAGGCGCGGATGTTGGTCAACGGCGTGCGCAGCTCGTGTGTGATGTGCGCCAACAGCTCGTCGCGCGAACGCTCCGCCTTCTTCAGTTCCGTAATGTCCTGTATGCTCACGATCAACTCGTCACAAGGGGGCCCCAGCTTGATTGGTGTCAGGCGAACGACTGCGGCGTCTTGTTCTTGCCCGAGGCGGCAGTCCACGCCTTCCGCGCCGATGTGGTGCCGGAGGCCGAGCAGCGTCTCGGCCAGCGCCGGCTGCGCCAACCGTTCCTGCAAGGCGACCCCGGGATCATCCAGATTCCGTAGCCGCAGCAGACGGACGGCCGACTGGTTGGCGTAAACCAGGCGATCACGTTGATCCAAGCGCACGATCCCAATCGAAAGCGCATCCAGGATCCGCCGCGCCGCAGGTACGCCCAGGTCCAGCGCCGCGCCGCACTCCTGGCCGCGCGCCGGCACCTGGTCCAGCTCCCGCTGCATCCGGCCCACCGCAGCCAGCAGGGCTTCCCATTGCCCCTGCTCCTCCCGGCTGGCGTGCTTCTCCATCAGAACCGTCAACAAGTCGGCGGCAACCTGCCGCCCGCCCGCCCGCACAGCCGCCGCGGCCATCTGCCGGCGCCGCGCACCAACGTACATCAGCCCCAGGGCCGTGACGCCGGCCGCTACCAGCACCGTAGCCAGTGCCCACAGCGGGATAACAACTACTGACCCGCCCGGTGCGCCGGCCCCACCAAGCTTCACCGCGGTGCCCGCCGCCGCCAGGCTGGATGTCCCCACCAAACCCGTAACCAGTCCGGTAATAACCAGGCCAGCGGAGACGATTGCCAGCAACAGCGCGCTTACGCGCACCCACCGACGGCCCCAGAAGACCGCCGGCCGGGCTGCCTGGCTCAAAGCGTCCCCGCCCGATCGGGCTAGGGACCGCCGGAGCGCGGGCAGAACACGACTGTCCGCAATCCCATTCACGAAGGCAGTATCGATCGGTGTGTGGCAGAGCTTCGTCCCACGGGCCGCGCGGGCCGCGCGGTCGGCTCAAGGCAGCGAATCTGGGACGCTGGTCTCCGGAGTCGTCGGATAATATCAGCCGGCCGACCGGTACCAGTCGATCGTCCGGGCGAAGCCCGTCGCCCGATCCACCCCCGGAGTCCAGCCCAAGAGCTCGCGGGCCCTGCTGATGTCCGGCCGCCGCAGACACGGATCGTCGGCCGGCCGCGGCGCAAATGCAATCTCGCTGGTACTGCCAGTCAGCCGGATAACCTCCTGGGCCGCTTGCAGAACGGTGATCTCCACCGGGTTACCCAGGTTGACCGGCACGTCCACGTCGCTCTGGGCCAGACGCAGCAGACCCTCCACCAGGTCGCTGACGTAACAGAAACTGCGGGTCTGGCTGCCGTCACCGTGCACGGTCAGCGGCTGGCCGGCCAGGGCCTGGTTTATGAAAGTCGGCAGCATGCGGCCGTCATCGCTGCGCATGCGCGGGCCATAAGTATTGAATACCCGCGCCAACCGCGTCCGTACGCCGTGCTGCGCCCGGTAAGCCGTGGCCAGGGCCTCGCCGAAGCGCTTGCCCTCGTCATAGCATGACCGCGGGCCGATCGGATTGACGTGCCCCCAGTACGTCTCCCGCTGGGGATGCTCGCGGGGGTCGCCATACACCTCACTCGTGCTCGTGTGCAGTACGGTGGCGTCCCAGGCCCGCGCCGCCTCCAGCACGTGGCGCAAACCATCCGCGCACACCGCCAGAATCTGCAACGGCCGGCGGGAGAAATCCACCGGCGAAGCCGGACAAGCCAGGTTGAAGATCAGGTCGAACGGCCCCGCGACCGCCAAACCCGTCGTGATATCCTGCTCAATGAACCGGAAGCGTGTCTGCCCCTTCAAGTCCTCGGCATTGCGGCGGCTGCCCGTGGAGAAATCATCCAGCCCCACGACCTCATGGCCGTCGCGCAGCAGGCGCTCCGTCAGGTGAAAGCCGATGAAGCCCGCACATCCGGTCACCATCACCCGCATGCTCAACCTCCGCGACGCTTTTTTCTGTGCCGGCCGTGCTCCATCACGCGCGCCGGAGCGGCCGATTATACTAAGCGCCGGCGTGCATTACGAATCGGCCCCGGCAGTTCGGCTCGAACCATAATCACCAAGGATGACAGCCATGCGGATCGGCGTAGTAGGTTCCGGATACGTTGGCTTGGTTACCAGCGCATGCCTGGCGGACAACGGCAACAACGTGGTCGCGGTCGACAACGACGCGGACAAGGTGCGTGAGCTCTCCGCCGGCCGTTGCCCGATCTTCGAGCCCGGCCTGGGCGAGCTGCTGGTCGACAACCTGAATGCCGGCCGGCTGCGATTCACCACCAACCTGCCCGAGTGCGTGGCCGACTCACGCGTGGTCTTCATCGCGGTCGGCACGCCCTGCCGGCCGGATGGCTCGGCCGACCTGTCCATGGTCGAGTCCGTCGCCGCCCAGATCGGGCAGGCCATGACCGGCCCGACCGTCGTCGTCACCAAGAGCACCGTGCCGGTCGGCAGCGGCGCCCGCATCGAAGCAATCATCCGGGCCGAAACCCGCCATCCCTGCCAGGTCGTGAGCAACCCGGAATTCCTCAAGGAGGGCAACGCGGTCAACGACTTCCTGCGCCCCGACCGCGTCGTCATCGGCGCCGACGACCCGGCCGCCGGCAACCTGGTGGCCGAACTCTACCAGCCTTTCGTCCGCAACAACAAGCCGATCCTGCGCATGAGTCGCTCGGCCAGCGAGCTCACCAAGTACGCCGCCAACGCTTACCTGGCCATGCGCATCAGCTTCATCAACGAAGTCGCCGCCGTGTGCGAACACTTCAACACCGACATCGACGAGGTGCGCCGCGGAATCGGCGCCGACGCGCGTATCGGCTACCACTTCATGTATCCCGGCATCGGCTACGGCGGCAGTTGCTTCCCCAAAGACGTGCAGGCCCTGGCCAGCACCGCGCGCGAGGTCGGCGTGCACTGCCGCCTGCTCGAGGCGGTACATGAACGAAACCTCGAACAGCGTGACGCCCTGGCCCGCCGCGTGCTCGGCCGCCTGGGACCCGATCTGCGCGGTAGGCGCCTGGCCGTCTGGGGCCTGGCCTTCAAGCCCAAGACCGACGACGTGCGCGAAGCCCCCGCCCTCGACATCATCAGGGCCTTGCTGGACGCCGGCGCCACCATCGTCGCCTATGACCCGCGGGCGGCGGACAGCACTAAGCAGGTCTTGGGCGACCGCATAGTGTACGACACCGACGCCTACGCCGCCCTGCGCGAGGCCGAGGCCCTCTTGATCTGCACGGAGTGGAACGAGTTTCGCAGCCCCGACTTCACGCGGATGCGCCAAGCCCTGCGCCAGCCCCTCATCTTCGACGGCCGTAACCTGTTCGATCCCGCCGCTGCCGCGCAGTACGGCTTTGAGTATCATAGTGTTGGCCGGCCACCGGCCTACCCAGAGCCGGAGGGGCCGGCGCAGTCCTGAAGTCATCCCGCAGCAGGCGCCCATATGTCGCCCCGCTCCATCAACCTCCGCGACCTGCTGGCCCAGCACACCACCGCCGCCGCGCCGGAGTTGCTGCGCCAGGAAGCCGACAACAGCCTGCGCTGCCTGGCCTGCGGCCACCGCTGCCGCCTGCGACCCGGCCGGCACGGCGCCTGCCACGTCCGCTTCAACGACAACGGACAACTGCGCGTGCCGTGGGGCTACGTCTCCTCACTGGCGGCCGACCCCATCGAGAAGAAACCCTTCTATCACGCCTACCCAGGCAGCGCCGCCCTCTCCTTCGGCATGTTCGGCTGCAATTTCCACTGCCCCTTCTGCCAGAACTGGGTCACCAGCCAGACCCTGCGCGACAGCCACGCCCTGGCGAATCCGCAGCTCATCGACGCCGAGCGCATCGTGCGGCTCGCCCTCGAACACGAATGCCGCACGCTCAGCAGCACCTACAACGAGCCACTCATCACCGCCGAGTGGGCGGTCGAGGTCTTCAAGCTCGGCCAACCGCACGGCCTGATCGGCTCATTCGTCTCCAACGGCCACGCCACGCCGGAGGCCCTGGAGTTCCTGCGTCCGCACGTGCGCCTGCTGAACATCGATCTGAAAGCCTGGCAGGAGGCCTCCTACCGCCAGCTCGGCGGCGTGCTGGACCGCGTCCTCGACACCATCCGCCGCGCGCACGCCCTGGGCTTCTGGATCGAGGTCGCCACGCTGGTCGTCCCCGGCTGGAACGACTCGGACGACGAGCTGCGGCAAATCGCGGATTTCGTAGCCGGCGTATCGCCCGATATCCCCTGGCACGTGACGGCCTTCCACCCGACCTACAAGATGACCACGCCGTCCCGAACGCCGGCCGACGCCCTGCTGCGCGCCTACGACGCCGGCCGGGCCGCCGGCCTCAAGTTCATCTACGCCGGCAACCTGCCCGGCTCAGTCGGCAACCACGAGAACACCTATTGCCCCGCCTGCAACGAGCTGCTCATCGAGCGAAGCGGCTTCTATGTGCGCCAGGTCCGCCTCCGGAACGGCACCTGCCCGGCCTGCGGCGAGCACATCCCCGGCGTCTGGCAATAAAACGACGGCTCAACTACCAGGCCCCCGCGGCTGCCCCCTATGGTCGGTCGCCGCGCCGTTGCATGGCCTCCGCCATCCCCCGCCGGGCTGCGATGTGTTCGGGGTCAAGCCGCAGCACTGCCTCGTACTCCGCGAGCGCCTCCTCCAACTCACCCTGCTGCAGCAGGGCCGTGGCCAGGTAGTAACGCGCCTGGACGAAGTCCGGACGGGCCGCCACGGCCCGCCGGAAATGCTCAACGGACGCGGCCAGGTCCCCCGCGCGATGCGTGACCACACCCAGGTTCAGATGTGCCTGCGGCAGGTCGGGCTGGATCTGCAAGGCGGCTCGGTACTCCTCAGCCGCCTCCGCAAGCTGACCCTGCTGCATCAGCACCCAACCGAGATTCACCCGCGCTTCCGCGTGTTTCGGCTTCGATCTCAGTGCTGCGCGGTACTGCTGTTCGGCCTCCGCCAGCCGGCCCTGGTCCTTGAGCAGGATGCCGAGGTTGTAGTGGGCCACCGCGTAGCCGGGCTCCACTTCCAACGCCCGCTCATAAGCCGCCGTCGCCTCTTCCAGCCGACCTTGCTGCTTCAGCACGGCGGCCAGGTTGCTGTGACCCTTGGGCAGCGTGGGCCGGATCTCCAGGGTTTGCCGCAAGTGCCGCTCCGCCTCCTCCAGCCGCCCGGTGTTGCGCAGCAGGATCGCGAGGTTGTGATGGGCGATCCACGCCCGTGGACTCTTCGCCAGCGTGTCGCGCCACAGCCCTTCCAGGTCCGCATATACGTACCCCTGCCGCCACGTCAGCGTGCCCAGCACACCCAGCAAGATCGCCGCCGTCACGACACCCACTCGCTTGCCCCAGGAGCCACCCCAATGGGCACATTGCCACCCGGCCGCCACGATCAGGACAATCACGCCAATACTCGCCAGATACTGCCAGTGGTCAGCAACATACGAGTACCGCATGTAGTACACGTTGAAGAACCCGAGCGCGGGAAAGAGCGTTCCGGCAAAACACAGGACCGCGACCAGCGGCCCGCGACCCAGCCGCCCGCGCAGCAGCCAAAGCACCGCCAATACGCCAACCGCCGCCAGCGGATACACGTACTGCCACCATTGGCCCGCATCGATCTCCCACCGCGCGTATATGAAGGCCAGCGGGCTGGGCCACACCAGCTTGCCGGCATAGAACCACAGGGCCCGGCCGGCAACCAGGCACCGCTCAACCAGCGTCAGGCTCCAGTCAGGCCCCACCGCGCCCGCGTAGCGCGTCTCCACCCAACTCGTGAGTAACCCCAGCGCCATGCCCAGCACAAAGAGTGGTAGCAGCGCCAGCAGGTCGACCCGCCGCAGGCTCCCGCGCCGCCACCACAGCACCAGGACCAGCACCGCCGGAAGCGTGCACGTCACCGTCTTGCTCAGCAGGGCCGCCAGGAACAGCACGATCGCCGCCACATACCAGGTGGCGCGCCGCCCGCGGCCGTCCTGCCCGGGCGCCGGCCAGGCGAAACGCAGATACGCCGCCATGGCCGCCAGGTAGAACACCCCCGACAACACGTTCTTACGCTGCGTGATCCACGCCACCGACTCGACATGCACTGGGTGCAGCGCGAACACCGCCGCCGCCAGCCAGGCCCCCGGAACACCCAGCCGGACCAGCACATGCCACAGCAACAACGCCACGCCGACGTGCAGCAGCACGTTCACCACGTGGTAGCCGAGCGGATCCAGACCCCACGCGCGGTACTCGAGCCAGTACGTCGTATACACCAGCGGGTAATACTGCGGCGTAGCCTCCAGATCGAACCAGATGCGCCACAGCCCCGCCGCCGACCGCAAGGCCTCATTCTCCGCGACATAGTCACCGTCGTCCCATACGAACCCCCCCGCCGTGGCCGGCAGGTACGCCACGACGGTCGCCGCCACCAGCAGCACGCCGGCCACCATAAGCCGCCCGCGCCGACCGCCCGGCACCACCAAACCCCCGGCGGCTCCATCCTGGCGGCTCTGTCGGCGGCTGGTGCGCTGCGGTTTCATGGCACTTGGCGCCCATCGATGGCGACGCACCGCCGGAACGTCCACCGGCGCGCCCGCCCACGGCTCCGAACGATAGTCCGGCGTCCGTTCGGCAGCGTCAAGCAGGAGGACCGGGCCCCAGAAAAAAGTTGCAGAAATATGTTGCATAAGTCGACATAGTATATAGAATGTGACACCATGCGTGAGGAACGGCAACAAGCGATTCGGCGGGCGATCGACAGCGCCTCGATCGGAACCCAGCAGGAGTTGCGGGATGCCCTGGCGGCCGCCGGCTTCCCGGTCGACCAGTCCACGCTCAGCCGCGACCTGCGCGAGCTGGGCGTGCACAAGGCGCGCGGCCGCTACGTCTGGCCCCAGGCCGCGCCCGCCGGCCCGCCAGCCGAGCCGGACTACGGCGCCGCCGTCCTTGGGTTCCTCCCCTGCGGGCCGCACCTGATCGTGGTCCGCACGGCCGTCGGCCAGGCCCAGCCGGTCGCCCTCAGCATCGACGTCCACGGCGACGCGGCCATCGTGGCCACCCTGGCCGGCGACGACACGATTTTCATTGCGACTAAGACTCAGAAAACCCAGGCCGTCGCCCTGCGGCGGCTGACAACCTGGTTTGGAGACAAGCGTGAGCGGTAACAAATGTGTTCTGGCGTATTCGGGCGGACTGGACACCTCCGCCATGTTGCCCTGGCTGTGTGAGCGGGGCTACGAGGTGCATGCCGTCCTCGTGGACGTTGGGCAAGAGGAAGACCTTAACGCGCTGTGCGACAAGGCCATGAACTACGGCGCTGCCAGCGCCGTGGTGCGCGACGCCAAGCCGGCCATGCTGGCCCATGCCGTGCCGCTGGCAATCGGCCTGGCGGCCACGTACGAAGGCTGCTACCGGCTCGGCACCGCCCTGGCCCGCCCCTTCATTGCCCTGGAGCAGGTGCGCGTGGCCCGGCAGCTTGGCGGCGCGACGCTGGCCCACGGCGCCACCGGCAAGGGCAACGACCAGGTGCGCTTCGAGTTCGCCTACCGCTCACTCGCGCCCGAATGCCCCGTCCTCGCCCCATGGAAGACGTGGGAGTTCGGCGGCCGCACGGACCTGATCAACTACCTGCGCTCCCGCGGCTGCACCGACGACTACGCCGTCCAGAAGGACTACAGCCTGGACGAGAACCTCTGGCATATCAGCGTCGAGGGCGGCCCGCTGGAGGACCCCGCCGCCCACGTCAACATCGCCGAGATCCTCGCCGCCGCCGCCGGCCGCTTCGCCTGGCACAACACGTTCGGGCCGGGCGCGCCGGAAGTGACGGTCGAGTTCCAGGACGGCGTGCCGATCGGGCTTAACTGGCAGCACCTGCCCTTGGGCGTCATTGTGGCGCAGCTCAATCAGCAATACCGGCAGGCACCCTGGGGCTGGGACCTGCTCATCGAGAACCGCTTCACGGGCGTGAAGTCGCGCGGCCTGTATATCAACCCGGCGGCCAAGCTGCTGCACCTGGCCGTCGATGCCCTGGCCCGCACTGGCCTCAACAAGCCCACCTATGACCGCTACGTGCAGCTCGGGCAGGACTACGCCGGCCTGATGTATCGCGGCGAGTACTTCTCCGATCAGCGCCGCGTGGTGGCAGCCGCCGCCCAGGCCCTGCTACCACAGCTCACCGGCACGGTAACTGTGCAGCTCGAGCCGACGCCCTACGTTGCGAAGATCGAGAACCGGGCGGCTATCTTCACGAGCGCGCTGGCGACCTTCGAGGCCAGCGACTACGCTCACGCCGACGCGGCCGGCTTCATCCACCTGAGCTGGCTGGCGAACATCGGCAAACCCTGTCCGGAGGGCCTTGATGGCGACGCTCTGGAAACAGCAAGCGGCCTTGCATCCGACCTTTGCGCCTCTGAATCGCTGTCTCCAGGAGGACTGGTTCCTGCTTCCGCATGAGCTGCGCCTGCAGCGGGCCCATGCAGAAGCGCTGCTGTCCGCCGGGATTCTCTCGGCCACCGAGCACGCCGCTCTGGTCGCGGCCTTGGCACAGGTCGAGCGGGAGTGCGCGGGCATGCCCTGCCCGCATGACCCCGCCGAAGACCTGCATACGTGGGTCGAGGCGCGCCTGACCGCGCTGACCGGCACGGCCGGCCGCAAGATCCACACGGCCCGCTCGCGCAACGATCAGGTCGCCACGCTGCTGAAGCTGTACGCCATCGCGGCGGGCGAGCAGTTGGCCGAGGACCTGGCCGAGCTGATCCGGGTCGCCGGCCGGCGGGCTACCGAGTGGGCCGACTGGCTGTTCCCCCTGCACACGCATCAGCAGTTCGCCGCCCCGGGCAGCGTCGGGTTCTGGGTGCTGCGCTATGCGACGAGCGCAGCGCGCGTGCGGCGGCAGTTGCTCTGGCATGTCGCCGAATGGCGCCGCTACTGTCCGCTGGGCAGCGCCGCGGTGGCCGGCTCGTCGATCCCGATCGAGCGCGACATCCAGGCGCGCGAGTTGGGCTTCGCTGAGCCCACGGCCAATGCGCTCGACGCCACGTCCACGCGCGACGAATGCCTGGAGCTGCTGGCCGTGGCAACCCGGGCGGCGCTGCATCTTCAGTCGTTGGCGACCGACATCATCCTGTTTTCGCAGACGTCGCTCGGCTGGACGCGCTACCCCGCCGCCTTCGCCACCGGCTCGTCCATGATGCCCAACAAGGTCAACCCGGACGCCATGGAGCTGCTGCGCGGTGAATGCAACGCGCTCGGAGCCGCGCACGCCCACGCCGTAGCCATTCTCAAGGGCCTGCCCAGCGGCTACAACCGCGACCTGCAATGCCTCAAGCCAATCGTCCGCGACGCGGCCACCAAGCTACACGAACTGCTGCGGCTGGCGACGGCGTTCCTGGAGCAGCTCGATTTTGACCGCGATCGGCTCGCCGCCGCGACGCAACAGGGCAACATTTGCGCCACACTCCGCATGGAGCAGCAGGTCTTGGCCGGACGCCCGCTGCGCGAGGCCCATCACGCCGTGGCCGCCGAACTCGCGGACACCGGGGCTGAAGGCCTGCCCGACCCCCTCAGCCGCTACCGCACCAGCGGCAGCACCAACCCCCAGGAGGTCCAGCGCGTGGCAGCGGCCCTGCTGGCCGAACTGGAGCGGCCCGGCCAACCCTGATGTCGCGGCTCACGCCACCTTGCATTCACGGACAGATTCCGGCCGGCCCGCGACGCCCAGCGCCCTACTCGCCGAAGCTTGCGCTCTGTGCTCTTGGTTTGATATTCGCCATCCGGTCTGTTAGACTCAAGGGACCAGTGGTCTTAGCTTGTCGCAAAGCCACTTGCGCTTGAGGTCCAGAACTTGCTCCGACGACTGCGCACATGACTGTTGACTTGCCGCGCCCTGGTCCAGGGCGCCCAACGCTGCCATCGGCCGCGCGCTTACGGTGCGCCCGGTACCTGCCAGCGCACCCGCGCACGTCAATAGCGGCCCCCGTTCTTCACCAACGGCTCCCCCGGCTTATCGGCCGAGTCAATCACCGGCGCGACCCATGCCCGGCTGTCATCGGCCGGCCGGCGCCGGCGCGTGCCCTGGCGAGTCTCATCCACAGGAGGCTTCAGACATGAAGCGACCCAAAGACCCGTTCGCAACACTGGTCGGCATCATCATCGTCGGGCTGCTGCTGGGCGCCGCGGCGGCCACGCTCCAGAAGCTCGGCAACCCGCCGAACATGGGCATCTGCGTGGCGTGCTTCACGCGCGACATCGCCGGCGCCCTCGGCTGGCACCGCGCCGCCGTCGTCCAGTACCTGCGCCCGGAGATCCCGGCCTTCTGCCTGGGCGCGTTCCTGGCCGCCCTGCTGTTCCGCGAGTTCCGCCCGCGCACCGGCTCGGCCCCCGCGGTCCGGTTCGTGCTCGGCATGTTCGCCATGATCGGGGCCCTGGTCTTTCTCGGCTGTCCGTGGCGAGCCCTCTTACGCCTGGCCGGCGGCGACTGGAACGCCCTGCTCGGCCTAGCCGGCCTGATCGTCGGCATCGGCGTCGGCGTGGTCTTCCTCCGCATGGGCTTCAGCCTGGGGCGCTCCCATCCCGCCCGCTCAGTGGCCGGCCTGGCCATGCCCTTCGTCATGCTCGTATTGTTGTTGCTGGCAATCTTCTATCCCCAGGTCAGCGCCGACCCGGCCAAGCCCGCCGCCCTGTTCCGCAGCACCAGCGGCCCAGGCGCGGCCGCCGCCAACATCTGGCTATCCACCGCCGTCGGGCTGATCATCGGCTTCCTGGCCCAACGCACCCGCTTCTGCACGGTCGGCGGCCTGCGCGACGTAATCCTCATGCGCGATTTCCACCTGCTAAGCGGCGTGCTTGGCTTCCTGGCGGCCGCTTTTGTGCTGAACCAGGTATTCGGCCAGTTTAACCCCGGCTTCGCAGGTCAGCCTGCGGCCCACACCAACGCGCTACTCAACTTCGGCGGCATGGTCCTGGCCGGACTGTCGTTCACACTCGCGGGCGGCTGCCCCGGCCGGCAGGTCTTCCTCTCCGGCGAAGGTGACGGCGACGCCGCGATCTTCGTACTTGGCATGTTGGCCGGCGCCGCGGTCTCGCACAACTTCCTGATGGTCGCGGACGGGCCGACGGCGCCGCACATCGTCGTGGCCGGCCTGGTGATCGTATGTCTTATTGGACTGCTGGGACGCGAGCGGTTCATTCCAGCGAGGTGAAGAGATGTCACAGAACGTTGATGCCCGCGGACTTTCCTGCCCGCAGCCCGTCATACTGACCCGTGCCGCCCTGCAGCAGGCCGGCAGCGGCGAGGTCATCGTCACGGTCGATACCATGACGCAAGTGCACAACTGCACGCGCGCGGCCGAAAAGTTGGGTTGGCAGGCCGCCATGCAGGTTAAGGCCGACGCCTTCGAGCTCAGATTCACGAAGTAACCCGCGGTTGCCCGGAAGATGATCTACCTCGACAACGCCGCCACCTCGTGGCCCAAGCCCGAGCCCGTTACCGCGGCCATGGCGCGCTTCCTGCGCGACGTGGGCGCCAGCCCGGGCCGTAGCGGCCACCGCTTGGCCAACGAGGCGGAGCGCGTGCGCTTCGAGGCCCGTGAACTGCTGGCAAGCCTCTTCGGCTTGGCCGACCCGCTCCGCGTCATCTTCACGCACAACGCGACGGCGGCCCTCAACCTCGTCATCCGCGGGCTGCTCACGCCCGGCACGCACGTCATCACCACGGGCATGGAGCACAACGCCGTCATGCGCCCGCTGAGCGCCTTGGCGGCAACCGGCGTCAGCCTGACGATCCTGCCGTGCGCGCCCGACGGCACGCTGGACCCGACGCTGCTCGATCAGCACGTGCGCTCGGACACCCGCTTGGTCATCTGCAACCACGCCTCCAACGTCTGCGGCACCGTCCTGCCCATCCGCGCCCTGGGCGCCCGGGCCCACGCGCATGGCCTGCCGCTGCTCGTGGACGCCGCCCAGACCGCCGGCGTGCGGCCCATCAACCTGCACGACGACAACGTGGACCTGCTCGCTTTCACCGGACACAAGGGCCTGCTCGGCCCGACCGGCACCGGCGGCCTCGTCATTCATGAAGACTTCGACATCGCACGCCTGCCCGCACTCATCCACGGCGGCACGGGCAGCCGCTCGGAAAGCGAACGGCAACCCGACTTCCTGCCCGACAAGTATGAGGCCGGCACGCCCAACGCCGTCGGCCTGGCCGGTCTCGTCGCCGGCCTGCAATACGTGCTGGCCCGCGGCGTCGCCGCCATCAGCGCCCATGAGCAGGAGCTGGCGCGCCGCCTGATTACGGGCCTGACGCACTTGCCGAACGTGCAGGTCCAGGGCACGCACGATCCGCAGCGCCAAACCGCGGTCGTCTCTTTCACGATCGACGGCCGGGCCTGCTCAGAAGTCGCCTACGCACTCGACGAGCGCTTTGACATCATGTGCCGCCCCGGCCTGCACTGCGCACCACGGGCGCACCAGACGCTGGGCACGCTGCCGGCCGGCACGCTGCGCCTCTCGCCGGGCCTGTTCACTACGCTCGACGAGATCGACGAGGCGCTCGCCCGGGTCGCCGAACTGGCCGGGGTAGAATCAGATGGCTGAGTACGGCGTAATCCTGGTGCACACCACGAGTCACGCGATACAGGCCGAGCGCGTGCTCCTGCGAGCCGGCCTGGGCGTCAAGCTGATTCCCACGCCACGCCATCTCAGCAGCGATTGCGGCTCGGCCGTCCGGATCGAAATCGCCGACCGGCCCGCCGCCGAAGCGGCCCTGGCCGCCGCCGGCTTGCCGATTGACCGGATCGAACCCCTCGATGAGTAGGACATGGACGCCAGAGAACGAATCAGATTGACGCAAATGACCAAGGCGGCCGGCTGAGCGGCCAAGACGCCCCCCGGGGCGTTGGCGCAGGTCTTGCGCCCGGTCGAAGCCCTCTTCGCGGAGGAGCACTACCCGGACCTGCTGGTGGGCCTGGGCACGCAACGCGACGACGCGGCCGTCTACAAGCTCACCGACGACCGCGCCTTGATTGTCACGCTGGACTTCTTCACGCCCGTCGTGGACGACCCCTTCCAGTTCGGCGCCATCGCGGCCGTCAATTCCATGAGCGACGTGTACGCCATGGGCGGAAACGTGACCCTCGCCCTGAACATTTCCTGCCTGTCGGGCTGCCTGCCGCCCGAGGTGGTTGGCGAGATCCTGCTGGGCGGCGCCACGAAGGTAATCGAGGCCGGCGGCGTGCTCGTCGGCGGCCACTCCGTCGACGACCGCGAACCCAAGTACGGCCTGGCAGTACTGGGCGTCGTTCACCCGCAGCGCATCTGGACCAAACGCGGGGCGCGGGTCGGCGATGCCCTGATCCTGACCAAATCGCTCGGCGTCGGAATCATCACCACCGCCGCCAAGGCCGACCAGGCGGCCGACGCGCACGTCGAGGCCGCCATCGCCTCCATGCTCAGGCTCAACCGCGCCGCCACCGAGTTGCTGCAGACGGCGACCGTACACGCCTGCACGGACATAACCGGCTTCGCCCTGCTGGGGCATGGCTGCGAAATGGCCGAACGCGGCGGCGTGCGGCTGCGGCTGCGGGTCGGCCAGCTTCCGCTCCTCCCCGGCGCCGCGGAGTACGCCGACCAGTGGCTATTCCCCGGCGGCACCATCAACAACCGGGAGGCGTTTCGGCCGCACGTGCACTGTGCGTCAGATATACCAGAGGAGACCGAGCATCTCCTGTACACGCCGGAGACTTCGGGCGGGCTGCTGGCGGCGGTCTCCCCCGACGAACTGCCCGGACTGCAGGAGCGCTTCGCCGCCGCGGGCGAGCCATTGCACGTGATTGGCGAGGTCCTGCCGGCCGCCGGCGACTGCCAAATCGAGTTGGAGCCGTAGCGGCGGACGGATCGCGCCGCCGCCCGCAATCATCAGTAGAACGTCGGGCCGTCCGCGCTCCAGGCCGGGTCGCTGTCTTCCACTGTGTCACCGGAACCCAGCACGCCGGATACCGCGCTCGTGCCCCGGTTGACCAACGTCTGCCCGCTTCCTTCGTTGAACCGCCAGTATCCCAGCAAACCCGTCTGACCGCTGCTCAGCCGCCGGTCGAGCGCCGTGGCTATCGCCGTCGCACTGCGGGCCGCGTTCCACAAGCGCACGTCGGTAAGCTTGCCGGAGAAGCCGGCCCCCACGGTGATCAGGGTTGGAGTAATCTCTTCCCCGGCCGTATCGCTGACCAAGGCCGTGCCGTTTACGTACAGTGTGGCCAGCCCACCGGCCTGGTTCACCAGCGCCAGGTGGTGCCAGGAGCCCGCCATGTTGGCGAAGGCTGTCTCCACAGCCGTCCCGGCCACCTGAAAGCGAATCAGGTTGAGCGCCGGCTGCACTTCCACCAGCACCGTCGTGGATCCCAGCGTGGTGATCGGCCCGCCCCCCGTACTCGTAACCTTGAACCACGTTTCGAAGGTCCAGTCGGATAGCTGCCGCTCGGTGCCCAGCGGCAGCGTGGCGAACTGCCCACCGTTGAACTGCAGCGATCCCGTGCGCGTGTCCGTACCGTCGTCGGGGTCATGCACCGTGACATTAACTGTCGCCGTACCCTCCACACCCCCACCGGTGCGGACCGTCAGGGTCACCGTGTAGGTCCCGGGAGTGCTGAAGACGTGCATCGGCGCCGCCAGACCGCTGCTGGGCGACCCATCCCCGAAATCCCATATGTAGTCGCGTATCTCATCGTCCGGGGAGCTGCTGCCACTGCCGTCAAGCCGCACCAGTAACGGGGCGTTACCGCTGGTGGGGTCGGCACTGATTACGGCGGTCGGCGCGGCCCCGCGCACCCGGATGTCCACGCTGGTCGTACCGACTTCACCGACCGCATCCGTCACGGTAAGCGTCACGACATACAGGCCGGGATTCGCAAAAGCATGCGTAGCCGTGAGCGTAGTCGCGCTGGCCGCACCGGCGAAGTCCCAGGCGTAGGACAACTCGCCCTCGTTCTGGGAAGACGATCCTTCCGCCGAGAACGTCACGGTCAGCGGCGGATCGCCGGAGGTCACGCTGGCAGTGATGCGCGCGGTGACCACCGACGTGGGTGGCGTAATGCAACTCCCCAGCAGTATCAGCGGCATCAGGCCCAGAAACACGCCTGGGCGACATAGCGTGCATGCACGGCTCATGCTCATACCTCCATTGATACGACCGGGATCACAGCGGCCCGTCGGCATCCGCACGCCACGCGCCAACCCCGGGCAATCAGGCTCTGGCATTATACCGGCTCCGACGAGTCCCGGTCGATCCGCATCAGGAACACCCCCCAACGCTGCGTTCGATGACCCCCGCGGGTTCGCGTAGAATGCCGTAGCGCTGCGGACGCGCACCGGACAGAGCCCCGCGCGCCAAGCAGCCCTGGAGGACTCCCGCGTGGCCCTCAAGCTAGAGCCCATGACGGCACGCCTGACCGAGGTCGCTGAGCACTACGACATCCACGATTGCTGGCCGCAGCGCTCCATCGACATCATCGCCGCCGCCGGCTGCTGGAAATGGGTAATCCCGAAGAAATGTGGTGGCGCCGGCCTGCGCGGCGTCGAGCTGCTCGAGGCCTACGAGGCCGTGGCCCGCGGCTGCATGGCAACCGCGCTCATCCTCACCCAGCGCGACGGAGCCTGCGACCTCATCGCCCAGGGCGAGAACGAAGGCCTCAAACAACGCCTCCTGCGAGCCTACGCCCGCGCCGAGCGCTTCACCTCCGTCGGCATCGCCCAGCTCACCACCTCCTACGCCGGCCGCAAGCCAGCCATGCAGGCCCGCCGGGCCGGGCGCGGCTTCGTCCTGGACGGCGTCATGCCATGGGTGACCGCCGCCGAACACTGCGACGAGATCGTCACCGGGGCGGTGCTGCCCGACGGCCGCCAGATCCTGGCCTGCGTGTCCTGCGAGGATCCCGGCGTGGCCGTCGAGCCGCCCATGAAGCTACTGGCCGTCGGCGCGTCGGCCACCAGCCGCGTCCGCTGCCGGGCCGTGCGCATCAAGCCCGATGATGTCATCCGTGGGCCGGCCGACATCGCCGCCACCATGCCCGCTCCCGTCAAGCCGCGGGTTGTCTCCGCGGTCGGCCTCGGCCTGGCCGGGGCGCTGCACGACCGCCTGACACGCACCCGCCTGACCCCCGACCTCAAGCAGAGCCTGGCGCCACTTCGACAGGCCTACAAACATCTGCGAACGCAACTGTTGACCACCGCGCCGGCCACCCGCCACCAGCCGGCCGATGCCGACGACTTGCGCATCCGCGTGGCCGTCAACGAACTGGTTACGAAAATGGGGCTGGCCTACCTGACCCTCAGCAAGGGCACGGGCTATTGTCGCCCCCACCCCGCCGAACGCCTGCTGCGCGAAGCGCTGCTGTTCCTGGTGTGGTCGGCCGGCCCGGAAACCCAGCTTCAGACCATGCGGGCGCTGATTGGCCCCGGCCTGGCCACGCTGCCCTGACCGGACGCCCCGCGCGCGACACGGGCGCCGGATTCCATTCCGACGCCCGCTCGCAGGTGTCACAGTTAACCGCTATTACCCCGGGCCGCTCAGTCCTTGGCTTGCTCCGCAGCCGCCTGTTCGCCGCTGCCGGCGCCCGCCAACGCCTCCGTACGAGTCTCCGTTGTGTCGCTACCCAGCGAGTCGATGCCCCGCAGCGGCACGCCGATGCGCGGCCACGTCTCGACCGTGCGCCGGCGCGCCCGCATCTTCGTCTCGGTGAGGGCCACCCGCACCTCGGCGAAGGCCTTCTTCACACTTGACAGGGCCGTCTCGGCACTGCGGTTGGCGTTCCGCATCGACGACAGTTCGGTCTCGTAGAATTGCCGCTGCTCGATCAGCCGCGCGCTCTCGCGCTCCATATGCGCGATGTGCGACTGCAGCTTCTTCTTCTCGGCCCGCAGCGACTCGATCTTGTCGGTTAGCTCCTCCTGTACGCGGGCAAGTTCGCGGGCCCGATCGTCGGCCACCCGCAGCATAATCTGGTGTTGGTGACGGTCGGACCGCGCCTCGTCCAGCGCCACCGTCATCTCCTGGATCCGGGCATTCAGCGCGTTGCGCTCATCGAGCAGGTCGCGCTGTCCGCGCTCCAGTTCCTCGGCCTTCGCCGTAATCGCCTTGACGTCGCTGCGCAGCCCATCCCGTTCCTTACGCACCGCCCACAGCTCTTCAAGCTGCTTGTTCGCAGCCTTCAACTCCGCGCGCAGCCGCCCGCGCTCCTTCTCGACCCGCCCCTGCTCGTCGGTCAGCCGCTGGATGTGCCCGTTGGCGTTGGCCACCTCGTCTTCCAGCAGCGCGACCTCCTGCCGCACCTGCTCCAGCGCTTCCACCCGCGTCTGCAGCGTGACCACCTGCCACTCGAGCTCCTGCGCCCGCTGGCCGGTCGTCTGGAGGTTCTCGTTGGCCTCCTTCAATTCCGTTTCGAGACGCTCACGCACCTCCTGATGGCGGTCGAGCTGATCCTCCAGCTCGTTAATCACCTCCATCACGTCATTGCGCTCGTCTAGAAACAGGTCCTGCGGCACCGGCGGAACGGTGCGCTCCACGCTGTCCGCGGTGCGATTGACGGTCTGAATGCGCTGCCGGGCCTCCTCGATGGCCGGCCGCGTTGTCCGGGTACCGCCCAGCGCATCGGGAGGCGCTTCCCCAACCGACACTCCGCTTCTCTTGGGCTGCGTCTCAGTTGTCTGGGTCGATTCGGGTGAATCCACTGCGGTCGCGCTCCGTTGCGAGGGAGTGTTCTTCTTTTCCATTGCTTTCCGCTTCCTTCGGCGCTGCACCACTTCAGAAAACCTAGCCAAGTCGCCGCGTCCCCCGACCCGCCGCCAGCGTGCGGGCCGTGAGAGCATGAGTATTATCGGTGCGACCGTTCAGCCATCTTGACGTGCGCCCAACGGCCCGCAAAAAGTTCCCCAGCCAAACCACCGACACGCTTCTTATCGGTCGCTGCCGCCCCTTTACGCGCGCACAATCACCGCTATACTGACACCTAGGCGGCTAGGCTGCGGTCGGCGACCAGCGCACGGCAAACCCCGGCGCTCCGCGCAGGACCGCCCGCCATGACCTGCGGTGGCGTAGCTCAGCTGGTTTAGAGCGTGGGATTCATAACCCCAAGGTCGACGGTTCAAGTCCGTCCGCCACCATTCCCCTGACACCGCTAACAACGAGCCATGTCGCCACTTTAATCTTAAACCAATATCTCATAGAGACTTATGCGTGTGCAGGGCCGCGGCCCGCATTCGCGCGTCCACCAGCCTGACCGGCACCGCTTGCCCGCCCCACGACCACCGCCTCGCCCGCGCAGGCCCGAAACGCCACGCCGCCCAACCAGTTCAAATCGCTGCCGACACCCCCCAATACCCGCTGTCGCAAGTCAGAAATCCACTGTAACTGCAACGGTGGCAACCGTATAATTTCGATGAATGTCCTGGGAATGATCCACTCCCCCCGCCGGGCCGGTTCTGCCCAGCCCGGCTGCTGGATGTGGGCGCTGGTGCTATGGGATCTTAAGGGCCTGCGACTGCCTCCGCCCGAACCGCCGACCGGGCTCCACACCCGGCCGAAAGTTCTGCCGCGACAGTCGCCTACGGCGGCGCTGGGATGGCCCGCCGAGCACGAATAGGAGCGTTACATATGTTCTACGCTTGTTTTACGGCGTTAACCTCCGCGCGCCGGGCACTGCTCGGACTGACAATCCTGGCCTGCCTGCTCGTTCCATACGCAGCCGGCCAGGCGGCACACAGCACCGTCGAGCTGCTGCGGGCCGGTCCGACGTTCGAACTCCGCTGCTCGGTCCAGTTTACGGAAGACGACCTCGTCCTTGACCAGCGACTCGGCTACGACGTCGTACGCCTCGTCGATGGCAGCGCAACATCCGAACCAGGCCACCCCGCACTGCCGACTTGGAGTGCCGGCATCGCCCTCCCCGCCGGCATGGCGGTCACCGGCGTGCGCGTCGTCGACTCCGAATTCGTCGAGTTACCGGGCGAATACCTGATCATGCCGGCCCAATGGCCGCAACGCGTCTCACAGCGTTCAGCCCCGCTGGAGGAGCCGGACGCCGCCGCATATGCCGCCGCCGAGCCCTACCCCGGTCGCCTGGCCGAGTTCACTCACCAGGTTGACCTCGCCGGCCAGAGCATGGCTTTCGTGCGCTTCTACCCCCTCCAGTACCGGCCGGCGGAACAGCGGCTCATGCTGTACACGTCGATCGAAGTGATACTGGAGGGCGATGCCGGCTACGAAAGCGCCGGCCTGCCCGCCCGCACATCCGCGCGCTCCCGCCAGATGTACCAGCAGATGATCAACAGCCTGGTCGTCAACCCCCACGACGTCACGCTACGCACGGAGCCGACGCCCGCCGTTTCTCGCAGCCTCCCCGCCGGCAACTACGAGTACGTAATCATCACCCAAAGCAGTTGGGTCAGCTACTTCCAGCCCCTGGCCGACTGGAAGACCCGCAAAGGCGTACCAGCGCTCATCGTGGACACAGGCTTCATCAACGGCGCGTATGGCGGCTCCACCGCGCCGGACCGCATCAAGGCCTTCATCATGGACGCGCACAACACCTGGGGCACGCCCTACTTCATGCTCGGCGGCGACACCAACGTGGTCCCCACCGGCACACGCGAAATGACTGTCCCGGGACACGACCCCGACCTGATCCCCAATGACACCTTCTACGCTGATTTCGGCACGAACTACATCTGTAACGTCAACGTCGGCCGCGCGTCCGTTCGTTCCGCCGCCCAGTTGAACGCCTTCATCAACAAGATCCTGACCTACGAACGCACCCCGCCCTCCGGCAACTACGCCACCAGCGCCGCCTTCTTCGGCTTCGACCTGCACAGCCTCGACAGCGGCGAGGGCGAGGCCTGCAAAACCAGCATCCGCAGCAGCTACGTCCCCGAAACCTGGCTGTTCAACCGCGAGTACGACAGCGAGACCGGCGGCCACAAGTACGATGTCCTGGCCTACCTGAACCAGGGACACCACCTGGTCAATCACATTGACCACTCCTTCACGACTTCCATGGGTGTCGGTTCCACCAATCACTACACTTATATCTACAACAGCGACGTCGGCGCACTCACCAACGGCAACAAACAGAGCATCGTCAAGTCGGTCGGCTGCTGGGCCTGCGACTTCGATAACTCCACCAACTGCATCGCCGAGGCCTTCATCCGCAACCCCGGCGGCGGAGCCATCGCCTTCATCGGCAACTCCCGCTATGGCTGGTACTACTCCTTCAGCGGCGACGGCCTGTCGCATACCTACGACCAGTACTTCTTCAAGTCCATCATGCCCCCGCCCGACGGCGACGGCATTCCCAGTCTGGGCGCCGCCTTCTCAACCTGCAAGAACGACGCCTATGCCACCGATCCCACCGCCACCATGCGTTACATCTTCGTCGAGCTGACACTCCTGGGTGATCCGGAACTCCCCGTCTGGTCGGCTGAGCCGCAGGAACTCATCGTCTCCCACGACGACATCCTCACGGTCAACGTCTTCACCACCTTCCCCGTCCAGGTGGCCGACGCCGACGGCCCGCTGGCCGACGCAACCGTCTGCCTCTGGAAGGGTGATGAGGTTTACGAAATCGCCCAAACGAACGGCAGTGGCGTAGCCACCTTCTGGTTCGCCCCCACATCCGAAGGCGAGATGTTCGTCACCGCCCGCAAACAGAACTACCTGCCCTACGAAGGCCAGGCCTATGCTAGCGACGGCACCGGCCCATACGCTCTGACCGTCCTGATCGAGGGCGAGGGCACGGTCACGCTCGATCCCGATCAGCAGACGTACGAGTTCGGTACGCCCGTCCTCGTCGAAGCCCTGCCTGCCACGCAATGGTGCTTCTCGCACTGGTCCGGCGCCCTCTCCGGATCGGACAACCCCGATACCGTCGCCATGAGTGGGAACCGCATCCTGACGGCCCACTTCCTGCCCGACTGCAACGAGAACGGCATCCCGGACGACATCGATATCCTCAGCGACACCAGCCAGGACTGTAACGGCAACGGCATCCCCGACGAGTGTGACATTGCCGCCGGCACCAGCGAGGATTGCCAACCTAATGGCATCCCCGACGAGTGCGACCTAGCCCCACCGGCCTACGTCGAGGCCGCCGATGACGTCGAAGATGCCCTCATCGTCTGTCCGCCAACCGTGTACTACGGAACAACCGAGCTGGCCACCAACGACGGCAGCGCCACCTGCGGCTACTCCGACTCCTCCCCTGACGTCTGGTACTTCTACGAGCCCTTCGGCTCGGGCATGCTGACCGTCTCTCTGTGCGGCTCGGACTTCGACACCGTCCTCTCCGTCTACCGCGACACCGGCAGCGGACCGCCCGGCACCCAGATCGCCTGCAACGACAACTACTGCGGCGAGGCATCACAGGTGACCGTCTTCGTGACCCACCAGAACCACTACTACATCCGCATCTCCGGCAACTACGGTGACACCGGCCTCTACCAGATGGTGCTCACCGGCCCAACCTGCGGCTACAGCGTCGGTGACGAAGACGGCGACGGCATCCCCGACGAGTGCCAGACGCCGTGCCTCCAAACGGCGGACTCAAACTGCGACGGCTTCATAAACTCGTTCGACATCGACCCGTTCGTCATCGCCCTGACCGACCCGGACCTGTGGCAGGCTACGTACGACTGCGATTTCCTGTGCGCCAACGACTGCAACGGCGACGGCGTCGTGAACTCCTTTGACATCGACCCGTTCGTCATGATCCTCACCGGCGGCAGCCCCTGAACAATACGCCCGCAACCGCCCGGCCCACTGCCATGCAGCGGGCCGGGCGCCGACCCACCCCCGTACGCGACGCCCCGCCACGGCGGGGGCTGACTCAAACCTCTCCCGCCACTACCATGCACACGGTCGGACCGCGTCCAGCCCCCTCGTCGCGCGGCCGCGGCCGCGCCATTAACCGGAGGTAACGGGCATGCAGGTGCCGACAGACTACGAACACGCCATCGAGCGCAAATACCCCGAAGCCGTCGCCGTCGCGATCGCCAAGGACGAGCGCGGCCGTTACAACCCGATCACGCTGTGCTGGGTCATGCGAACCTCGCTCGAACCGCCCATGCTCGCCATCTCGATCGGGCTGCAACGCCACTCCCTCACCGCCATCCGCGGTGCCGGAGCATTCGTCGTCGCAATCGCCTCCACAACCCTGCATGACGACGCCCTCTACTTCGGAACCACCTCCGGCCGCGACGCCGATAAGCTGGCCGCCCGCCAGACCAAAACGCAACCCGCCGCCGCCATCGACAGCGTCCTGCTCGCCGACGCCGTCGCCAACTTCGAGTGCCGTCTCGAAGGCGAGTTCAAGACCGGCGACCATGTCATCTTCTGTGGACGCGTGCTCGCTGCACACGTGAATGACGATCCCACCGTGCGCGCCCTGTACTACCTGGGCAACGATCAGTTCGGCGGCGTTATCCCGGGCTGACCCCAACCACCCGGTGGGCCAGCGGCCGACCCACGCCCGGTTCACACCCGCCGGTGTCGCAAACCCGCTCTACCCGGACGACCGCCGCACCGGCCGCTCCCACACATCCGCAGGCCTTCGCCGCCCCTGCGCGTTTTTCCACCGGTCGGTACTCCGGCCGGTTGTCCCCCGGCCCGTTCCTTTGGTAATGTGCGGTTGCGCCGCGAAATCAGATTGCTCGGGGCATCCGACCCGGGAGCGGCACGCGGCGTGCAAGCGGGCGCGGGTTGTTACGCGACGCAGTGGGCGGCGCGACGCGACCTTGTGTACCGCAACTGCCAGGACCGACAGCGGGTCGGCCTGAGGGCGTGAGTCCAGGAGTATGCTTCATGGCGAAGTACAAGATCGAAGTGGATCGTGATTTGTGCGTGGGTGACGGCGCGTGCTGCAACGAAGCGCCGCAGGTCTTCGAGATGGACGACGAATCCATCGCGGTCGTGCTGGGTTCCGACGGCAACACGCCCGAGGAAATCCTCGCGGCCGCCCAGTCCTGCCCCGTGGATGCCATCATCCTCACCGATGCCGAGACCGGCGAGAAAATCTGGCCTGAAGACTAGCCGGACAGCTAACTTACGACCGGCGCGCACACGACCAGGACGGGGCAACCCCCGCCGCCCGGCTGCGAGCAACTGCTGGCCGCGGTCGTGTGCGCGCCGCTCTGTTTCCCGGCGGGCGCCGGCCCAACCGGCCGCAACGCCTCCAGCCGGAACAGGAGAACGCCATTGGCCACCAGGCAGCTAATCTGCGCCGTTCTCGTAACTTCTTTCTCCATCTGCGCTTGGGCGCAGCCTGGCGACGCGCTGGACGAAACTCTGGCGCTTGTGGGACTCCGGCGGCCCGATCTCGGCTGGCAACCCAAGGCCTGGTGGCCGCGCTTCCCCGTCGATGTCCCCTACAAATTGCGGGCCTTCGACGCCCTCTTCGCCGAACCCCTCGACACCATCACCTTCGCCCGCGCCCTCGCCCAAACCGCCTGGGAACGCCTCGACCCGGCCACACTCGACCAGCCCGATGGACGCGGCTCCGGCAACCTCTACCAGGCCGTCCAGCGACTCGGCATCGACCCCAAGTTCGGCGGCTTCCGCGGCTACACCGCCAACGTCCTCGCACCTCTGACCCCCCTGGACGCGGCCATCCTGCAGCTTACACGCGCGGCCGGGCGCCCCACACGCATCAATACGTTCGGCATGGAGCTGCCCTATCCCAAGCCGGCCGAGCAGCTCGCCGCCCAGGTCGAGCGCCTGCCCGAGGGCGTCAGCCCGATACTCGGACAACTCGTCCTCAACATTGTTGACGCCCACCACTGGATCGAACTCGCGTTTCGCAAGGTCGACGGCAACGACCGCCGCATTGTCGCCACCCGCTTCAACATCGGCGACGAGATGGTCGACGCCTTCGACTACTGCCCCCAAGTGGACGACGTGGCCCGCACGCTCGACGAAGCCAGCCTCTGGTATGCCGGCCAGAAATGCGTCGACGCCCTCGACCAGGCCCGCATTCAACTTGCCAAGCTCGACCTCACCGACGTGCCCGCCTTCGAGTTAGACTGGGAAACGCCCTGGGGCTGGATCCGTATCCGCGGCGGAGCCGACGATACGCTCGACGGCACAGATTCGCTGCTGATCGTCGATCTCGGCGGCAACGATCACTACCTGGGCCCCGTCGCCGCCGCCAGCAGCACGCAGCCCATCAGCCTCCTGCTCGATATGGCCGGGAACGACCTCTACACCTCCAACGTGCCGGCCCAGGGCGCCGGCCTCTGCGGAATCGGCGTGCTGATCGACGCCGCCGGCAACGACCGCTACGTCGCCCAGCGCCACTCCCAGGGCGTCGGCCAGTTCGGCCTCGGCGTCCTGGCGGACCTGGGGGGTGACGATCGCTACGAGCTTGGCTTCAGCGGCCAGGGTTGCGGCTATTTCGGCGTCGGCCTGCTGCTCGACGCCGCCGGGAACGACCAGTACCAGATCCTCGGCGACGGCCAGGGGTTCGGCGGCGTCGCCGGAGTCGGCGTGCTCGCGGACCGCAGCGGCGACGACCGCTACGTGGCCGTCCGCCAACACAGCGTCACCGGCCGGCCCTCCTACCACTCGCCCGACCACGACGTCTGCGTCTCCAACGCGCAAGGCGTGGGCGCCGGCCGCCGCGGCGACGGTGCCGACGGCCATTGCTGGGCCGGCGGTCTCGGGGCCCTGCTCGACGGCAGCGGCAACGACTACTACTCCGCCGGCAACTGGTCCATGGGCACCGGCTACTGGTTCGGCATCGGCATCCTGCACGACCGCGAAGGCGACGACGAGTACCACGGCGTCGTGTACTCCCAGGGCAGCGGGGCCCACTTCTGCGTCGGCGTCTGTATCGACGAGGCCGGCGACGACCAGCACTTGGCCGAGGAAAACTCCAACTCCTCGCTCGCCTGGGCCCACGACTTCACAATCGCGATATTGTTGGACGTCTCCGGCAACGACATGTACAGCGTTGACCGCGGCGGCTTGGGCTACTCCATCAACCGCAGCGTCGCCATGCTGCTCGATCTCGACGGCAACGACGTCTACAAAACCAAGGAAGTCCCGCGCCCCGGTTACGCGGAGAACAGCGAGAGCTTCCGCGCCCGCGACGGCGTCAGCACCTACTTCGCCGACAGTACGTCGCTCGGACTGTTCCTCGACATCGGCGGCAATGACACCTACTGGGGCGAACTGAAGAACAACGACCACTGGCTTGATCCGCCCGATTCGCCCAACTGGGCGGACCGCAACTTCAGCGTCGGCGTCGATCGCGCCGCCGGCTCGGTCAGCTTTCAGCCCCGCCCCGTTCGGGTGCCCAGCGCGACCGCGCCGCCGACGCAGTCTTCCGTGGAGCCGCAGCCATGAATCGCATCCACTGCCTGATCGTTATTCTGGCCGGTCTCGCCTGCCTCGCGCTCCGCGCGTCCGCCCAGGACGACGCCTTGCCGCCCGTGCCGCTGTTTCAGCCCCGCAACGCCGAACTCGGCTTGCCGTACCCGTTGCCGGACGAACCATCCGTCGCGCTGCTGGACTTCAATCGCGACGGCCACGTTGATCTAATCGTCGGCCGGCAGATGTGGCGCAACGACGGCCGCCGGCGCTTCTCGTCCGCCTATCGCCTGCCCGGACCTTACTACAGCTTCGGCGACTTCAATAACGACGGCAAACTGGACATCTACGTCACTAGCCCGGTGGACCACGCCCAGGCCAAGGGTGTGAACTTCGACCACTGGCTCTTGCGCTGTGACGGAGACGGCCGGTACACCGACATTCTCAAGGATTCCGGGCTGCCAACGGCGGGTGAACCCCCCTCCCCTTACGACCCCTATCCCAAGTACGACAACCTCAGCAAGGCCCACGGGTTCCTGGACTACGACAACGACGGCAACCTGGACCTCTTCGTAGCCGGCCACGTCACCTCGCGCGGCAAAGGCGTGCAGAAGCGCATTCAGGCGCTGCCCGATCAGCTCTACCGCGGTGACGGCCAGGGCAAATTCGTTGACGTTACCCAGCAGGCGGGCCTGGTAGCTACGCCGCGACAGGCCGTAGGCCTCGCGTTCTGCGATTTCGACCTGGATGGCTTCGTGGATATCTACGTGGCCAACGCCAACCTGACCTCGAATTCCCTCTGGCACAACCAGGGCGACGGCACCTTCGTGGACATCGCCGAACCCGTCGGCGCCTGCGGCGGCGCGGCCAGCTCCTTCAGCGTCGTGTGCGTCGACTTCGACCACGATGGCGACTTCGACATCTTCCTGGTGAACCACGCCGCCGCCACGCGCGAGAAGGAGGAGCCCCGTTCAGTCCTGCTGCGCAACGAGTTCATCCCGGAAGGCCAGTTGCGCTTCACCGACGTGACCGCCGAACTGGGGCTCGACTGGGCCCCGCCCGCGGGCTTCCGACCCCAGGCCATGTGGGTCAGCGCCGCCTGGGCCGACTTCAACAACAGCGGCTATCACGATCTGTTCGTAACCGAGTCTTGCGACGGCGGCTACAACCATCCCGAAATCCCGCTCGATCTGGGCCGCCTGGACTCCGGCTACAGCAAGCTCTTCGTCAACAACCAGAACCGCCGCTTCGTCCGCGCCGACACCGCACGCAACAACCTGCGCATCGAAGACAGTTGGGGCTGCGCCGCGGCAGACATCGACAACGACGGCTGGCTCGACCTGCTCGTGGGCTCCAACACCGTCCGAAAGGACTCCAAGGTCACGTGGTTCGATCCGCGCAAGCAGCGCGCCGTCTTCCTCCACAACCGCGGCCTCAGCGCCGCGACCGCCCAGCCGCCCGGACCCCAGCAGCGCTACCTCAACGTCACCATCACCGCCCACGACCGCGCTCTCACCGGCACCGTAGTCGAAGCGATCCTGGACGACGGCGAACGCCGCCGCGCGCTGCTCGACACCAGCTTCGGCGGCTACGCCACCGGCTCCAACCAGTTGCACTTCGGACTGGCCGACCGCCGCGTTACCGAGATAATCGCGCACTTCCCCGGCCGCGACACCGTCTCATTCAAGGGCAACTGGCAAAACACCACGCTGCTCGTCGACGTCTCCCGCGACGACCGCCAACCACCAGAAACCGTCAGCCGCTGGGAGTAATCCCCGCCCCGACAGGCCGTTGGCAGCCCGCCGGCGCAACACTTGCGCTCTTAAGCGACCCCCGCCGCCCGACCGATAATCAACACGAATGATCGCGCCGCGCGCCAGGCGCGCCGGGGCGGGCAGCGCGCCGCGTGCTGCCAGGGCGGCGGTGGTTGATGCGGGCGTCGGCCGTCGGCAACCAACCCGGCCTGAGGCCCAGGTTCACATAAGTGACGAGCGCATGAGCCGGTTGGACATTCCTGTCATCATCCAGGCCACCCATCACAGCCCGGTCTTCGAGGGCAAGGGCACCGTCCATATCTCCGACGGGCTGAGCGTGCTGGGATACCTCGTCCGGCGCCTGCGGGCGCGCTGACCCGGGCCAATCGTTCTGGCCACCAGCGACCAACCGGAGGACGAAGGCCTGGTTGCCGAGGCACGCCGCTGCGAGATCACCTGTGTGCGCGGCTCGCACCTGGACCTGGTGCAGCGGTTGTCGCACGCCGTGGAGACCTGCCCGTGCGCGCATTTCGTGCGCGCTTTCGGCAACTACCCGTTGCTGGACGTGAATGCGCTGGCCGCCCTGGTCGAGTCCCACCTGGAGACGGACGCGGACTACTCGTACAACGATCATCAGCACGGCGTGCCTTGGGGCATGGGCTGCGAGGCAATCGCCACACGCACGCTCCGGCGCCTGCAAACGCTCGACCTCAACGCCGAGCAGCGCCAGATCGGCACACTCTACATCCGGCAGAACCCTGACGCCTTCCACGTCAATCGCTGGACCTCATCGCACGCCCATCCCGAGTTCAAACTGGTCTTCGAGACCCACCAGGACCTGGCCCTGCTGCGCGACGTGGTGGCCCACGTGCCGGACCCCGACGCCGAATCCGTGGCTCGTTACCTGCTGGCGCACCCCGTCCTGCTGGCTAGCAACAAGGAATCGCCATCGAAAGAGGTCGGTCTCGAGAAGCTGTTTCTGCATCCCGGCAAGATCGCCATCCTGCGCGCCTCGGCCACCGGCCGCCTGGACGCGTCCTTTCCGATCAGCGTCGAGCTGTCACTGACCAACCGCTGCAACCTCGGCTGCGTGTACTGCTCGGACCGCGGGCTGCGCACCCGCGCCGCCGCCCAGCCCGACCTCGCCCCGGACGTACTCTGCCGCCTGTTCGACGAGCTCGATGCCGGCGGCACCCAGGGCATTGTCCTGGAAGGCGGCGGCGAGCCCACGATGCACGCTGACTTCGCCGCCATCACGCGGCATCTGCAGACCACGCGTCTGTCCGCCGGCCTGATCACCAACGGTGCTGCCAGCCTGGCCCCCGAGCTGCTCGCGGCCTTCCAGTGGATCCGCGTCAGCCTCGATGCCTCTACCGCCCCGGAATGGCGCGCCCTCAAGGGCCGCGACCTGTTCAACCAGGTGCTCTCCAACCTGCGCGACTATGCCCAGCACTGCCCGACCGTCGGCGTCGGCTTCGTGGTCACCAACAACAACACCAGCGAGATCGACACGCTCGTGCTTCGCGTGCGCCAACACGGTGTGGCGTACATCCAGTTGCGCCCCGTGGTCGACGCGCCCGAGCTGTACCCGACCCAGATTGACCTGAGCTACCTCCTGCGCTACCAGACTCAAAGCTTCTCCGTGCTCCTCGACGGCATGTATGAGAACGGCTTGTCCGCCAACGCCGGCCTGCCGTGCCGGGCGCACAGTCTGACTACAGTAGTGAGCGCCGACGGCAGCGTTTATCTCTGCGGGCGCCTGAACATCCATCCGTGGCTGAAGCCCATCGGCAACATCTGCGAGCAGTCATTCCGGGAAATCTGGGAAGGGGTGGAACGCCACCGCCAGGCCCGCCAGGTGCGCGATCCCGACTTCTGCCGCCAGCACTGTCCGCCGTGCCGCCTGACGGCCTTCAACCGGTTGCTGCACCGTCTCGACCACACGCGGACGCCGCACTTCATCTGAACGAAAGGAGCCCGCCGGATGCGCATCCCGTTCGAGCCCGAGTATCGCCAGCGTTACTTCGAGCTGCTCAACGAGGTGTTCGATTCGAACTTCTGGAGCGCGGGGCCGCTGTTGGCGCGCTTCGAGCAGAGCTTCGGCGAGTACGTGCACCTGCCGGCCCGGGCGGTCAACAGCGGCGGCGCGGCGCTGCTGGCGATCTTCGAGTACTTGCGCGTTCGCGGCGGCGACGTCATCGTGCCGGCCAATACGTTCTGGGCGACGCCGTTGGCCGCGCGCAAGGCCGGGGCACGCGTGGTCTATGCCGACTGCAACCGCACTGACCTGTGCCTCAGCCTCGACAGCCTGAAGCGCCTGGTCACGCCGGCGACCCGGGCCGTCTGTGTAGTGCACATCGGCGGCCACCTCGCGTTCGAGATTGACGAGATCGCCGCCTTCTGTCGCGAACGGGACATCCCCCTGGTCGAGGACTGTGCCCACGTCCACGGCGGCTGGTGGAAGGGCAAGACCGGCGGCCACTACGGCTTCGCCGGCGCATACTCCTTCTACGCCACCAAAACCATGCCCCTTGGCGAGGCCGGCATGGTCGTCAGCCGCGACGAGGAATTCCTGCACTGGCTGGAGCACTACCGCGACTATGGCAAACGCGTCGAGGCCGGCGTGGTCAGCTACCCGCTCAAGGACGGCTTCAACTACCGCATTAGCGAGTTCACGGCGGCGCTTGGTATCGTTCAGCTCGAGCGCCTGCCACGCATCCTGGCCTGGAAGCGCGCCCTGGCGGCCAAGTTCGACCTCATCTTCGACCGGCGGCCACGCTTCCCGGAGGGCATGATCTCCGGCTACTACAAGTACATCGTCTTCGATTACCCGCAGTTGAAAGAACGCACCGGGCAGGTCTTCGGGCCGGGCGACTTAGGCCCGCACATCGACGGCGTGCCCGCCGACATCCCCCACGCCCGCTGGATCGCCGCGCACCACCAGTGCCCACCCATCTGGTACGGCTGGGAGCGGGCCGACGACGACCTCGAAGCCCTGAAGGTGGCGCTGCTATGACTGGTGTATCCGCCGACTATCACGATTACGTCTTCCGGAACGGCGCCTTCGTGGGTGACTTCGAAGGCATGTACCGGCATAGCGCCGCTGTTCCCTGGCACCAGGACGAGACGGCCTACGACGTCTTCTCGGAGATCGGCCTGGCGATCCTGCGCAAGCAGCGCTACCGCACCATCTGCGACGTGGGCTGTGGGCTGGGGTACTTCACCGCCCGCTGCCGGCGCGAGCTCGAACATCCCGCCGGCGGCCGGCCAACCGTCACCGGCCTGGGAATCTCGGAAACCGCCGTGACCAAGGCACGCCGCCGCTTCCCCGAAATCCGCTTCCTGACCGGCAACATCCTGGCGCCGGCGCTGCCCGTAACCGAAACCTTCGACCTCGTGCTCGCCAAAGACCTCATGTGGTACGTCTGCGCCCAGCTCGACGAGGTATTGGGCCGGCTCACGCGCTTGACCGGGCAGACTCTCTACATCGGGCAGTCCTTCCCCGACACACAGCCCTGGGTAGGGCAGGACGTACTGAGCTGCCCGGACGACCTGCTGGGACGCGTCGCAGCGTTCGCGGACGTCAAGTACGCCTGTATCGAACGTGACAACGACTTCGGCGGTCGGCCCTACATTCATCTGCTGGCGGCCCCGCGCCCGCGCGAGTCCGGCCGGCCGGGCTGGAGTTAGGAAGCGCTTATCGTGGCGGCCATGCAGATCAACAAGGACCAGTTCAGCCTGTCGTCCTGGCGCGAGAACGCGCGGTTCCACTACTACCGCGGGCAGGGCCACCTGCCGCGCTACCTGCTCAACCGGCTGCGCTGGCACGTCTATCCGCGCCTGCACATCGTCACGCGCTACCCCGAACACGTGGACATGGAGCTGTCCGCCGTCTGCAACATGCGCTGCCCGATGTGCTACACAATCACGGATGATTTTCGGCAGCGCGTCAAGCGCGGCCTCATGGATGGCGCCCTGTGGCGGAAGATAGTCGACGAGGCGGCCACGGGCGGTGTGTTCTCGCTGCGCCTGAGCCTGCGCGGCGAACCGACGCTGCACCCCGAGTTCGTTGCGGCGGCACACTACGCCAAGCGCCGCGGCATCAAGGAGGTCGCCAGCCTGACCAACGCCCTGGCCCTGACGCCGGAGATGTTCGAGCAACTGGTGGAGGCCGGCCTGGACTGGCTCACCATCAGCGTGGACGGGGTTGGGCAGACATACGAGCGGATTCGCTGGCCAGCCCGCTTCGACGACCTGCTCGGCAAGCTGCGGGCGTTTCAGGCGATCAAGCGGCGCCGTCGCCGCCACAAGCCCGTCGTCAAGGTGCAGAGCGTTTGGCCGGCCATCCAGGATGATCCGCAGCAGTATTATCAGACGTTACGGCCGTGGGTCGATCAAATCGCCTGCAATCCGCTGGTGGATTACCTCGGCCGCGACACCGCCGCCGGACTGGTTGAGTACCAGCGCAACTTCGACTGCCACGTGCTCTACCAGCGGCTCGCGGTCGGCGCCGATGGCAAGGTGCTCTTCTGTATTTACGATGAATTCGGGGACGACTACATCGGCGATCTCAACCGGCAGACCATCCACGAAATCTGGCATGGCGCCGCGTTGACGGTCGCGCGGGCCGCGCACCGCCAGCACCGCGGCGTGGCTGTGTACCGAAGCTGCGCCCGCTGCCCGAACGCGCGCCAGACGGAGGTCATCACGACGGCGCGCGTCGGCACACGACCAATCGCCGTCAACGCTCTTACAGCACGGGTGCAGGAGCTCGGGCGCTAGGACAACCATGGACACACTCTCCGCGAACACCACGAAACGCATCAGACGCGGCAAGCTGATCGACAGCGGCGAACTCAAACGCAACCTGAACAAGCGCGCATCCGTCGCAGCGGCACGCCAGGCCTCCCTGTGCACGCGGCCCGGCCCGCCGCTGTCTCACTGCCCCATCTGTGCGGGCTCTCGACACCACCCGCTCGTCGAGATCTACGGATACACGTATCACGAATGCGGCAACTGCGGCGTTGTGTTCGTCTGCAATATGCCTACCGAATCGGAGCTGACCCGGCTGTACGCGTCCGAGTGTTACTCACAGAGCGCCGCCGCGCTCCTGACCAACGACCAGGTACTCAACTACCGGATCGCGCACGTCGCCCGGCCCAAGGTTGATTACGTGCTGGAACGCATCCGCCCGCGACGCCGCGCCTGGCTGGACATCGGCTGCGGCACTGGCGAGGTGCTGTCAGTTCTGAAGGAATACGGCTGGTTGGTCAAGGGGCTGGAGTGTAATGCGCACGAGCGGACTTGTGCGCGCCGCAGGTTCGGGCTGGACGTCGATGACGCGTTTCTGACGCGGGATAATGCGGTCGCTTGCGCCGGCGACTTCGAAGTCATATCGCTGTTCGGCGTGCTCGAACACCTCACTGACCCACATGCCATCGTGCAGATGCTCGGCGCCGCGCAGTGCGCCGGCGGCTATCTTGTCATTGAAGTACCGCACTACCCTTCCGTTTCGGCTTACAGCCAGTTGGCATTCCCCGACATGGTGAACCGCATCATGCATCCTCCTCTGCATCTATACCTGTTTGCGCTCAAGTCGCTGACGCATCTGCTGGGCGCCCATGGCTATGAGATCACCGATGCCTGGCTGTATGGACAGGACATGTATGAAGTATGGAGCACACTGGGCCTGGTCGTTGATGCGCTCGACGGATCACGCCTGGCCGACGCCATGGCCGCCATGCTGGCCGCCTTCCAGCAGTCGGTCGATCAGGCCGGGCTCAGTGACGAGGTGCTCGTCATCGCAACCAGACGATAGGCGGCGGACACAAACACGTTGGCAGGTATGATCGTCACGATCCATCAACCCGAACATCTCCCCTGGCTGGGCTTCTTCCACAAGCTGGCCCAGGCCGACTGCCTGATTGTGCTCGACACCGTGCAATACCGCCGCCGCTACTTCCAGAACCGCAATCGCATCCGCACCTCAACCGGCAGCCAGTGGCTCACGGTGCCGTTGCAGGCCGGCCCGCGCGACATGACGCGCATCTGCGACGTCCGCATCGCCCGGGACGACCATCGTTGGTTGCGCAAGAACCTGGCCGCCATCCAGGCCAATTGCGGGCACGCGCCGCACTTCGCTGACCACTGGCCGGCCTTCCGCGCCGCCTACGAGGCCCCCCCCGAGTACCTCGCGGACTACAACGTGCGCCTGATCCGCTTCCTGATGGCCGCGCTCGACATCGACCGCCCCCTCATATCCGCATCCGAGCTCAACGCCGGCGGCCGCAAGGGCGACCTCATGCTGGCCCTGTGCCGCGCCGTCGGCGCCACGCACTACCACTCCGGCATCTCCGGCCGCGACTACCTGGACCAGGCCGCCTTCGCCGCCGCTGGCATCAAGCTGACTTACCAGGAATTCCACCACCCCATCTACCCGCAGGTCTATGAGCCCTTCGAGCCCTGCATGAGCGCGCTCGACCTTGTCTTCAACTGCGGCCCACAAAGCGGCCACATCCTGATGGGCACCGGCGTGCCCGTCATGGCGGAGGTGTTCACGTGAATAGACCGGCCGATGGCAGCACGGCGACTCCCGGCGACCCGCGCGCAATCCACGTCAGCGAGCGCGTCACCATCGGCGCCGGGTTGCCGACCTTCGTCATCGCCGAGATCGGCTACAACTTCAACACGCTCGACGAGGGCCTGGCCTCAATCGACGCGGCCGCCGATTGCGGCGTCGACGCCGTCAAGTTCCAGACCTTCCGGGCCGAGACGATCGTCACGCGCGACGTGGCCTTTCCACCCGAGGCCGGCGGCGGCAACCAGTTCGACGAGTTCAAGCGCTACGAACTCTCCGCGGACTGGCACGCCCAACTCTTTGCCCGGGCTCGCCAACACGGCCTGGTTCCGTTCTCCACCCCCTCCCACCAGAGCGACCTGCCGCTGCTCGAGCGCCTCAACACTGAGATCTACAAGCTCGGCTCCGACGACCTGACCAACTTGCCCTTCCAAACCGCCGTAGCGCGCCTCGGACGCCCCATGATCATCTCGACCGGCATGGCCTACCTGTGGGAGGTGGCCCAGACGGTTGAAGCCATCCGCCAGGCCGGCAACGAGCAGCTCGTCGTTCTGCACTGCCTGTCGAACTACCCGATCAAGGACCTGGCCGAAGTCAACCTGCGGGCCATTTGCAGGCTGGCAGCCGGCCTCGGAGTGCCAATCGGCTACTCCGATCACACCACGACACTGTCCGCCCCCGTCGCCGCCGTCACGCTCGGCGCGTGCGTCTACGAACGGCACTTCACGCTTGATAAACGCTTGCCGGCTCCCGACGCCGCCCTCTCCGCAGACCCCGCCGAAATGCGGCGAATCGTCGCGCTCATCCGCGAAACCGAGCGCATGCTCGGCGATGGCCGTAAACGCCCGGCCCGCTCCGAACGTGATATGCGCCGCGACACGCGCAAGAGCCTGGTCGCCCGCGGCCCGATCCGCGCCGGCGAAACCCTGACGACCGAGAACGTAACCGTCAAGCGCCCCGGCCACGGCATCGACCCGCGCGAACTGCCGCTGGCGCTCGAGCGCGCCGCCAAGCGCGACATCCCCGCCGACGCCATCATCACCTGGGATGCCATCGGATGAACGCTGCATGTGACAGCCCTGCCCGACCACAACGCGTGCTTTTCCGCACACGCGGCAACCACGCCCAGGGCATGGGCGATCTGCACGGCACCTGGGCCCTGGCCGCGCAGTTCCTGCAGCGCGGCTGCGAAGTCATGGTCCTGGCCGAGCCGGACGCCGAAGCCGTCACCTTCCTGGATGCCGTTGGCCTTCGGCACGTCCCCGCCGGCCCACCCGCGCACGATCACGCCCTGGCCCGCCGCTTCCGCCCCGACGTCCTCGTCTTCAACATGCTGCGTAACGAGCCGGCGTACGTGCGGGGTTTCCGACACGCCGCCGCTCTGCTCGTCACCGTGGACGACGACGGGCCCGCAGCCGCACTGGCCGACCTGCGCCTCAACCCGCTCTACGCCGTCGCCGACGCCCTGACCGACCCGGCCCTCATCCCCCTCAAACCGGTCTTCCAACAGTTCAACCGCCGTGAGCGTTCCTGGCCGGCCGAGGTCGCACAGCTCCTGGTAACACTTGGCGGCGCCGACACGCATGGCTTCACACCGCGCGTCGTGACAGCCCTCGCCACGCTGCCGCTGAACATATCCGTCGAGATAGTACTTGGCCCGGCCTTCCGCCATGACGACGAACTGGCGGCCGCGCTGCGCGGCGTGCCGGAGCAGCCGTTCATCGTGCACCGGGCGGTCGCCGACCTGCCGGAGCGCATGGCCGCCGCTGACTTGGCCATCTGCTCAGCAGGCCTGACCATCTTCGAGATGGCCTGCGTCGGCACACCCGCGGTGGTCCTGTGCGGCGAACCATTCGAAGAGCAAACCGCCGACCGGCTCGCCCGCCTGGGCTACGGTTGCAGCCTCGGTTTTGGCCGGAACGTCACCGCCGAGATGCTGACCCGCGTCGTGTACGACCTGCTGTGCAACCCCGAACACCGCCGGCGCATGGGCCAGCGCGGCCGCTTGCTAGTCGACGGCCGCGGGGCCGAACGCTGCGTGGCGGAAATCCTGAGTCATGGGAGGGTACCGGCATGAGGATCCTCGTTGTGGCCCCGCACATGGACGACGAGGTCCTGGGCTGTGGCGGCACGATCGCACGGCACGTGGCGGCCGGGCATCACGTCACGACCTGTGTCGTGGCCAACCGCGCCTACGGCCACCGCTACGAGCCGGAGTTGATCGAGCGCGAGAGGCGGGCCTGCCAGCGGGCGCAGGAGGTGCTCGGTTACCAGGAACTGCTGTTCCTCGACTTGCCCGATGAGCGCCTCGACGCCGGGCTGATAGACATCATCACGCCCCTGGAGGAGGTGCTCGCGCGCGTGCGCCCGGACCTGCTGTACTGCCCGCATCGCGGCGACTATCACCAGGACCATCGCGCCGTCTTCGATGCCGTCCGCGTCGCCTGCCGCCCGCACGCCTCGCCCCCCGTCCGGACGATCCGTGTCTGCGAGAGCCCCTCCGCTGGCGACCACGTGTGCGCGTGCGGCGACTGGACCTTTCGGCCCGTGCTTTACGTCAACATCGCCGAGGTGCTGGAACAGAAAGTCGCGGCCCTGGCCTGCTACGAGGTTGAGAGTCGCGCCTGGCCCAACCCGCGCTCACCCGAGGGCCTGCGCGTCTGGGCCCGCCGCCGCGGTATGGACGTCGGCCTCCCGGCGGCCGAGGCCTTCATGATCATGCGAGACGTGTGGTGAGCGTGAACCGAAACACCCCCCCGGGAGACGTCGTGGCCCTCGTGCAGGCCCGCCTGGGCTCGACACGCCTGCCCGGCAAGGCCCTGCTGGATTTGTGTGGCCACCCCGTGCTGCATTGGGTCCTCGCCCGCACCGCCCGCGCCCGCACGTTGGATACGGTTGTGCTCGCGACGAGCACCGCTCCGCGCGACGACGCCCTGGCGGCCCTGGCCGGCGCGCTCGACATCGCCTGCCACCGCGGCTGCGAGGACGACGTGCTCGCACGTTTCGCTGACGCCGCCGTGGCCCACGGCGCCGCGGTTGTGGTCCGTGTTTGCGCGGACAACCCCCTGATCGCTCCGGAAGAAATCGACCGCCTCGTGTGCTGCTACCAGGACGCCCGCGCCGCCGGCGCCGGCGCCGACCGACTGTACGTGTTCAACAACGTCCCGGCCTTGGGCAGCAACTACGCCGACGGCCTGGGCGCCGAAGCTTTCTCCGCAGAGATCCTCCACCACCTGAACGCCACGGCCACGCGACCCGCCGACCGCGAACACGTGACCGCGCATATCCTGGACCACCCGGAACTGTACGACATCCGCACGATCGTCGCCCCGCTCGCCCTGGCGCACCCACACGTCAAGCTGGACATCGATACCCCGGCCGATCTCGACTACCTCCGCCGACTGTGCCGCGACCTGTCTCTAACAAGCAGCTCCGCGGAAGTGGTCAGCGCCGCTCTGGCGATGCAGAAGGTGGTCCCGCCTTGACGGAACCCCTCCGCGAACTCGTGCTCACCGGCGTGCCGGAGCTCTGGCCGGCCGACGCAGGCCGCGCCCTCTTCCTGGGACCGTGGTGCTTCGCCTATCACCCCACTTACCGCTTCCGCGAATACCGGAGCTTCCGACTCGTCCCTTCACCCCACGATGGCCCCGATGACCTACTGCGCGCTGCCACATACATCGACTCCCTGTGCGACCGGCTCATCCCGCCGCTTGCCCGCCTGCTCAACGATCTCCACGGTGTCGAGCACTCCGCCCGCTTCTGGCAAATCGTGAGCATCACCTGGCTCACGCACTGGCTCGGCATGTGTCACGACCGTTACCAGCGCCTGCGCCGCGCCGGACACCTGCGACCCGCCCACGAACACTTGCGCGTCCGCATCTGCCGGCCAGGTTGCTTCGAAGTACGAAGTTGGCCACACCTGGCGTACAACGTGAGCGAGCACGCCTATAACCTGCAACTCATCTCAGACATTATTCGCGCCGCGCCCGAACTGGACTTCCTCGCGCCCCGCGAGACTGCCGTAACGCTGGCGGACTCTCCGCCGCGCCGCCTCTCACCCGCGAACCCCGCGACCACCCGCGAACCCTCGGCGGCGCGTTTGCGCCGCTCGCTGACACACCTGATCGATCGCCTCGAATCGGCCCTCCTGCGCCGCACGCACGCGCGCTGCCTGCTCGGCACAATCTACGGCGTCACGCGCCGCGACAAGCTGATGCTGCAACTGCTGCTCGATCCGCTGACGCTCCTGCGCAAAACCCCCCGCCACGACCTCCCGGCGCCACGCACGGCCGACCGCGCCCACCTGCTGAGCCACCCCTTCGAATTCGAGCCGCAGTCCAACTTCGAGAACGTCATAGCACGTCTGCTGCCCCACCACTTGCCGGCCTCTTTCCTTACCTATTGCCCCGCCGGCCAACCCGACCGCGACATCAGTCGCCTCTGGGTCGGCAACGACGTCTACGACCGCATCGAGCTACGCTACCGCATCGCCCATATTGTCGCTAACGGCGGCCGCTGGATATCCGCCCAGCACGGCAGCGGCTACGGGCAGACGCGCGCCTTCCCCCTCGGCAAGATCGAGTACGAATCCGCCGACTGCTTCATCACCTGGGGCTGGTCGCACCAACACCATTACCCCGCCTCGTATCACCCGCTGCCCGCACCACTGCTCGCCAAGCTGCCCCGACACCATGGCCGCGGCAACTACCTGGTCTTCGCCGGTGCCCTCGTCCCCGCCTATCACTACCGCTATCACTCAGTCGGGCAGCCGGAAGACCTGCTCGGCTACCTCGAGTGGAAACAGCACTTTCTGCGCCACCTCCACGAGCCCCTCCGGGCACGGGTCTACTACCGCCCATACATCCATGACTACGGCGTTCAGGAACTGGAATGCGTCCACGCCGCCACACCAGCCTGCCGCGTCATCAACACCGGTACCCTGGTTGATTGGCTTCCCGCGGCCCGCCTGCTGGTCATCGACCGGCCCACGACCAGCCTGCTCGAAGCTCTCGCCATGAACATGCCCACCATTCTCTTCTGGGACCCGACCGTCTTCCCACTCCACCCCGCGGCCCAGCCCGCTTTCGAAGAACTGCGCCACGCCGGTATACTCCACGACTCCCCAACACAAGCCGCCGATTGCGTCAATGCCGTATGGCCCAACGCGCCAACCTGGTGGCGGCAGCCGCACATCCAGACTGCCCGCACCCACTTCTGCCGGCAATTCGCCCGCCACGATCGCCACTGGCGCCGCGCCTGGACCGCCTTCCTCAGGAGCCAGCTCGCCGGCAACCCCAAAGCCCCCGACACCGAAATCGCCCAAACCACTAAACAATTCCTCTGTAACGACCTGAATCCCAACCACCAGCACGCCGCCACCGCCGACCGGGAAACCGCCACCGCCCAGCACCGGTAAGGCCAAGCCGCCCTGACGACCGATAAGACCCACGGATTACCGATGGATCACGTCCCGCTCGACATCTTGCAGGTCAACACGTTCGACCTCGCCGGCGGCGCCGAGCGCATCTCCTGGAACCTGTTCCGCGAGTATCGCCGCCGCGGCCACGCTGCCTGGCTGGCCGTCGGCCGTAAACGCTCCGATGACCCGGACGTCTTCCGCTTCCCACATCACCGCGTCGGGAATCCCTGGTCGCGCGCCTGCTGGTGGGCCCACGAGCGCCTCCAACCCCTATACCCGCGCCACGCCCTCGCCCGCTTCCTGTGTCGCGCCACCCACGCCCTCGCGGCCCCCGCCGGCGTCCTCGACTACTGGCGCGGCCACGAGGACTTCAACTACCCCGGCAGCCGTCGACTGCTCGACCTGACGCCTCGCCGACCAACCGTGCTCCACTGCCACAATCTCCACGGCAAGTACTTCGACCTGCGCGCACTACCGCTGCTCTGCCGCCAAGTCCCCGTCTTCCTGACGCTACACGACGCCTGGCTGCTCAGCGGCCACTGCGCTCACAGCTTCGACTGCCAACGCTGGACCACCGGCTGCGGCGAATGCCCCGACCTCGCGACGTACCCCCCAGTCCGGCGCGACGCCACCCACGCCAACTGGCGCCGCAAACGCGACATCTACGCCAGGTCACGCTTCTACTTCGCCGCCCCGTGCCGCTGGCTCCTGGAGCGGGCCGAACGCTCCATCCTCGCCGCCGGCATCATCGCGGCGCGCGTCATTCCCAACGGCGTCGACCAGACCATCTTCCGGCCCGGCGACCGCAACGCCGCCCGCGCCCGCCTGCGCATTCCCCCCGAAGCCCGCGTGCTACTCTTCGCGGCCAACGGCATTCGTCGTAACCCCTACAAGGACTACGCCACGCTGCGTTCCGCGCTGGAGCGCCTGGCGACCCGGCCGTCGCAGCGCCCCATCGTATTCCTGGCCCTCGGCGAGGACACTCCCCCCGAGGACGTCGGCGGCGCCCAGATCCAGTTCGTCCCATTCCAGAGCCGCCCCCAGGACGTTGCGCGCTACTATCACGCCGCCGACCTCTACGTCCACGCCGCCCGCGTAGATACCTTTCCCAACACGATCCTCGAGGCCCTGGCCTGTGGCCGGCCGGTCGTCGCCACCGCCGTCGGCGGCATCCCCGAGCAGGTGACATCCCTGCCGCTGGGTACCCACCGCCTCGTAAACGTCACCTACGCCGGCGGGTCACGCCCGCCGACGGGCCTGCTCGTCCGCCCGGCCGACCCCGACGCCCTCGCCGCCGCCATCGCCCACTTACTGGACAATGGCACCCTGTGTGACGACCTCGGCCGCCATGCCGCCGAAGTAGCCCGCCAGCGCTTCGACCTGCGCCGTCAAGCTGATGAATACCTGGAATGGTACCAAGCGGCCGCCGGCGGCAGCACTTCCCCCCACCCCACAGAGAATTCTGCGCACCACCACCGCTGGACGTGCCCGGCTCTCGGCCGCCAGGCATGAACAAGCCCTGTGGAGAACGACATCCCAACCCGCCCCATACGGCCGCGCAGCGCGAGCACCGCCCCGCCCAGCCACGTGCCGACCGCCCCGCTATCCGCTAAACTCCACCCATATGACCACCATCAACGGCGCATTCCTGCGGCCGGGCAGCGCGCCGGGCCTGCGGCGGCGGTTCCAGGACCTCTGGTCCCGACGGGAGACCGTGCGCTACCTGACCAGAGCAGCCCTCGAGGCCGGCCACCGCAACAAGGTCCTTGGCCACCTCTGGAACCTGCTCGACCCGCTCATGTTCATGCTGGTCTACTTCTTCGTCTTCGGCGTCCTATTCAACCTCGCCGAGGGCGGCCGGCCGATCGACTACATGCTCTACATCCTGGTCGGTGTGCTGACCTACCAGTTCATCAGCGCCACCATCAGCCAGGCTGCCACCTGCATTCGCGGCAACCGCGGCCTCATCCACGAAATCAGCTTCCCCAAGGCGGTCTTCCCCGTCTCCGTCGCCCTGGCCCGCCTATATGACCTCGTCTGGGGTCTGTGCGTCCTGATCGTCATCCTCCTCGTGGCCGGCGTCTGGCCCACCCTGCACTACCTCTGGCTGCCACTGCTCGTGGCTCTCACACTGCTGTTCACGCTGGGCGCCGCCTTCGTCACCGCCTACCTCGGAGCCTTCTTCGCCGACACGTCCAACGTCGTCGCGGTGTTGCTGCGGCTGCTCTTCTACTGCTCGCCCATCTTCTACTTCGTTCGCGACCACGGTCCCCACCGCGCCATGTTCCACGACGAGACGTATCGCTTCCTATACATGCTTAATCCCATCGCCTGCTTCCTGGAGTGCTACCGGGATGCCCTTCTGTGGGGCACCACGCCCGAGCCGCGCCTGTTAATCTACGCGGCGTGTGTTTCGGTCCTGGGCTGCCTGATCGGCTTCGCCATCTTCTGTCACGGAGAAGGGAAGTTCGCCAAGTATGTCTGACGTCGCCGTTGACCAGTTGGCCGTGTACGCCGAGAGCCTGTGGATCGGGTTCCTGATCCGCTACCACCGCGCCGAGGTCACGCTGCGCGAGACATTCGTCCGCCTGCTCGATCGCCTGCGCCCCGGCGACGCGCGCAACGGCCGCTGGAGCCAGAAGTTCTGGGCCCTGAGCGACATCAACCTCGCCGTCGACCACGGCGACGTCGTCGGCATCGTAGGCCGCAACGGCTCCGGCAAGACCACCCTGCTGCGCGCCCTGGCCGGAATCCTCGGCCCCGACCGCGGCCGCGTCATCGTCCGCGGCAAGGTCGGCTGCCTCCTGAGCTTCGGCGTCGGCTTCAAGCCCGATCTCACCGGCCGCGAAAACATCTTCATCAACGGCTCGATCCTCGGCTTCGCTCAGCGCGAGATCCAGGCCCGCCTCCAGGACATCATCGAGTTCAGCGAGTTGGGCGAGTTCATCGACGCCCCGGTGCGCGCCTATTCCACCGGCATGAAGGGCCGGCTGGGCTTCTCCATCGCCGTCCACATCAATCCGGACGTGCTGCTGCTGGACGAGGTCCTCACCGTCGGCGACGCCGGCTTCCGCGCCAAGGCCGGCTCCATCCTCGACCGCTTCCGCAACGAGGGCAAGACCGTCATCATCGCCACGCACAGCATGGACCTGGTACGCACCAAATGCACGCGGGCCATCTGGCTCGACGCCGGCCGCCTTCGCCTGCAAGGCACCCCGGACGACGTCACCAAGGCCTACCTGGCCTCCACCAAGGGGGGCAGCGCTGATGGGTGACACGCCGCCGGCCGCGGGCGACCGCGCGGCCATGCGCGTGCTGCTCTACGCCCCGGTCGATCTGAACGTAATCGACGGCTCCGCCATCTGGTGTGTCTCCGTCGCCCAGATGCTGTGCGTCGACCCCTCCATTTTCGTGGACATACTCCTTGAACGGCCGCTCGGACGCGACATCAACCTCCAGACCCTGCGCACCTCCGGATGCATCGGCCTGCTCGATCCGCACACTGGCTGCCGGTACGACCCCGCCAACCTCGCGCTCAGTCCGGACCCGGGCCTGCGCATCACCCCCGCGCAAGCACTCGACGCCATCACGCAGGCCCAGGCGCAGCGCCCCTACGACTTGCTCATCATCCGCGGCACACCCATCGGCCACCTGGTAGCCCAGGTCCCCGAACTGGCCGCCCGCACATGGTTCTACCTGACTCAACACGGCACCGACTACGAAACCACCGCCGCCATAGCCCGCAGCAACGGCCGCGTCGCCTGCCAGACACCCCTCCTGCAAACCTACCTCGAAGGTCTGCTCGGCCCGGCCCCCGACCGCTACATCGCCCTGCCGCCGCTCGTGCCGCGCCTGACCAGCGCTAACCCCCGCACCAAACTCGCGGCCCGGCGCCTGTGTTACGTCGGCAAATTCGATCCCCACTACTACATCGACGAACTGATCGACGGCTTCAGCCAGGTGCGGGCCGCAGTCCCCCAGGCCGAACTGGTCATCGCCGGCGACAAATTCTACGACCCCGCCGGCGACACGCGCGCCTACCGCGGCCGCCTGCTGCCCAAGCTCTCCCGCACGCCCGGCGTCGTGTGGCGCGGCGCCCTGCCGCGCGCGGCCGTCGCGGAGCTCGTCGTCGGCTGCGACCTCGGCGACTGTTGGCGCTCACCGCACTACGACGACTCGCTAGAACTGAGCACCAAGGTCCTCGAGTACGGCGCCGCCGGCCTGCCCGTCCTGTTAAACCCGGCCCGCATCAACCGGCTGCTCCTCGGCGAGGATTACCCTCTGTTCGTCGACACGCCCGCTTCCTTCGTCGCCGCGCTGTCCCGGGCTCTCACTGATCCCCCCACGTACCGGCACGCAGCCGAGGTGGCGCACGAGGCCGCCCGCCACTTCACCTTCGAGGCCGTCAACGCCGGCTTGCAGCCGCACCTTGAGCCGTATCGCCCCGCCCGCACTGCGGCTCGCCCGCGCGCCGCCCTGCACCGCATCGTCTTCGCCGGCCACGACCTCAAGTTCGCCCGCGACATCATCGACCACTTCGCCGCCCGCCCCGATTGCTGCATCCGCATCGACCAATGGGACGGCCACGAACGCCACGACCAGCGCCGCAGCATCGCCCTGCTGCAATGGGCCGATGCCATCTGGTGCGAATGGTGCGCCGGCAACGCCGTCTGGTATTCACAGCGCGTCCGCCCCGCCCAACGACTGGTCGTGCGGTTGCATCGCTACGAAATGACCACGTCCACACCGGAAGAGGTGCAGTGGGAGAACGTAGACCGCCTGATCTTCATCGCCCCACACGTCCGCGACGCCGTGGTCGCCCGACTCGGAACCCGGGCCGCCCGCCCGGCCGACCTCGTCTACAACACGTTTGACTGCCGTTGCTTCGCCCGCTCCAAGCACGACTCCGCCCCCTGGACACTGGGCCTGCTGGGCTACTGCCCCAAGCTGAAGAACCCACGCTTAGCCGCCGAAATCCTGCTCCGCCTGCGCCGCCATGACCAGCGCTGGCGGCTGCGACTGACCGGGCGCCCGCCCGAAAGCTACGAATGGGTCTGGAGCAATCCCGAAGAACGCCGCTACTACCAGGCGCTGGAAGCGTTCATCGCCTCCGCCAACCTCGCGCCCCACATCATTCGTGAGGACTGGACCGACGACCCCCCCGGCTGGTTCGCCCGCGTCGGTTTCATCCTGTCATGCAGCGACTTCGAGGGCAGCCACCAAGCCGTCGCCGAGGGCCTCGCCAGCGGCGCGATCCCCGTGGTGCACCGCTGGCCCGGCGCCGCCGACATTTATCCCGACAGCCTGCTGTTCGACACCGCCGACCGGGCCGCCGACCTCATTAACACCGTCACCACACAGGGCCGCTGGACCGAGCTGTCAGAACAAGCCCGGCGCGAGGCCCGCCAACGCTTCGACCTGCCCGTAGTACTGCCGCAAATCGAACACGCCGTGCTCGGCCGGCCCGTCACAGCGCCCGCCGCCGAACTGTTACCCGCCTGATCAAACCAGCGCCGCTTGCAGGCTGGCCGTCTGCCCCCCTTTATCACCCCCAGCGATCGCCCCCACAGGCTCCGCCACGCCCTCCTGCCGCACGTAATTGAACCGGTCCGAAGAGTACACCTGCCCAACGGCCGCAACCGCCCGCTGCCACCACTCATCCGCCGCCAAGTCAGCCGGCAGCTCCTTGACCAGACGCCGCGCCTGCGCCCCTCGCAGGCACAACGTCGCGGGACAAACCTGCGCCACCGACCGGTATTCCTGCCCGCCCCCGACAACTCGCGCTACACCAGCCCCGTCGCGCTGATAGTAACTCGCCTTGCCCAGCGCCAAATCATCCACGTACAGGCTCGCGTGCGCGTAGTCCGTCAGGTAGTCGGCCCCGTAGTGATCCTGCGTTCGCATAAGCACCACGAAGTCCGCCGTCACATCGCCCAGCGCTTCCGCCAGCAACCCCGACCACGTGGCGCCTTCCCGCGCCAGCACGCGCACCCCCTGGCCCGCCGGACCGCGCCCGCCGCTCAGCGCCTGCCCCAATTCCCCGCGCATGCCACACAGCACGAACTCCTTCTCCTGGTAATGCTGGCGCCGGAAACTCTCAACCGCCGCCGCAACCTCCTCAGCGCGCTCAACCGGCGTCACCACCAGGAACTTCGGCCGCCGCAGCGCGTGTCCCCCCAAACCCACCACCCGCAGCAACTCCTCCAGCCGATGACCGTACGTGTGCTCACCAAAGACTCTGCGCTGCCCGCGCAGCGCCAGCCGCTCGCGATACTCGCCATCGCCCAGCAGCCGCACCAGCAGCTCACCCGTCGTCTCCGCATCCTCGCTCATCTGCACGACGTCCCCACCCAGCAAGCGCTCGATACCAAGCGAATACGCGCTCACCACCGGCGTGCCGCACGCCAACAACTCAAACACGCGCCGCGCAAACATCGTCGGCGAGTCGGCCACGCTGTTGACGTTCAGAAAGACCTTGTAACGCTTGTACGCCACCAGCATCTGCGCATACGACAGCGCGCCGCGCAGCGCCGGCTCATACTCAATCGGCCAGCGATAGTTGTCGTTCTCCACCGCCGCCATCCGGTCATAAACGTGCAGCCCGTGCGACAGCGCCGGCTTGAGAATCACCTCCGCCTCGTCCTGCCGGTTGAAATGACGGTGGGCATACCACGTCCCCGCAAAACACACCGTCTCCGTGCGCGCTCCTGGCACCCAGCGCGGGTTGTGTATCCGCGGCTGCGCGGCAAATGGCAGCGCAAACACCCGCTCGTGCTTCAGGTGCTTGCGATAATCCTCGCAGCAATTCGCATCCGACGTGAACACGTAGTCGAACAGCTGCGCCGCCTCGATGAACACGTCGAAGTTCGCCGGATCTTCCTTGTTATAGAACACGGTCGGAATACCGCGCTGCCGACACCACGCCAGCATCTCCGGTAGCGCATACCGCCGCACGAAACCACCCCGCCGCCCCAAATCACGCACCTGCAACTGCCACGAGTCCCGCAACCCGCTCCAGGCCGATTCCACCAGCAGCAGGTCCGGCGGCCGCGCCTCCATGGCCCGCTGCCAATCCTGCGGCGTAAACGTGTACAGGTCCGCCTCGTACTGCCACGCCCGCCACGAAAACTCGTCCATCACGCCCGCGATGCACAACGTCCGCCGCGCCACCTGCTCTTCCGGCACGCGCGCATAAGCCGGCAGCAGCGGCGCCGCCTCCATGTCAACCGGCTGCCCGCCGCAACTCGCCGCCAACGCTGCCCGGCCGCCCGTCGGCGTGGCCGCGGCCCGACGGACGGCGGCTTCCCGCCGCCGCGCCCACGCCCGCGCCAGCCCCGTACCAAGCAGTTGCGCCAACCGCACCGGCAGCAGCAAGGTATCCTTCGACGGCCGCAGCGCCCGGATCAGAGCATCCCCCAGCCGATACCGTACCTCATTCTCGCGCAGCTCGAGCGTCGCCTTGGTATACCGCAGTTGCTCCTTCAGCGAGCTGACCTGCTGTTGCAGCTTCCGCCGCAGCGACTGCTCCGTCCGTAGCGACTCCCGTAAACTATTGCCCGGCCCGTGGCTAGCCTCCGCAGCCGGCTCAGAATCCCGCCCGCCGCGACGCTCCGCCGCCAGCGCCTGCTCCAGCCCCGCCACCTCGCCGCGCAGCCGCTCCAGCTCAGCCCGGCTCTCCGCCAACTCAGCGCGCAGCCGCCCCGCCACCCCGCCTTGCTCTCCATCCACGCCCGGCCCCGGCTCACCGGCCCGGACCACGTCGTCGCCCATACTCCGCCTCACGCTCTCACAGCCCCGCCGCCCGGTCGACCCGACTGCCGCAGCCGAGCAGCCCCACCGCGCCCGTTCGTTTGGCCAAACCGCGTACCCTGCCCTCCGAACCTGCGGGGCAACCGGATCATAACTGGCCCAACGGCACCGGCCAAGCTCGCCGGTGGCACGCCCACCCGCGCGACACAACGCCCGCAGAAAGAAACAGGGTCAGAAGTGCTCTGCAGAAGAAGCCCTGCAGCAAGAGAACCAGGATCTTGTGGACGATGGCCTTGAGCAGCATGGCCCGGCGCTGACAGCGATCGGGGCGCACGTTGACGCCGGCGCCCAGCCGGCGTTTGGTGTTCAACGTCGGCTACCAGCCGCGCCGGACTGGCTCAGTATCGACACCACCGAAAGACTATCGGAGCGGGTGATTTGCCCAGGGAGCGGGTCATTTGCCCTGGGGGGCAGCCGCCGCCACTTCCGCGGCGAGATGCCAGCGCCCCCCGCTCAGCCCATTAGCTCAGCCCACCGACTCCACCGTCCGAATCTCCGGCACGCGCTCGCGCATGTGCCGCTCCACGCCGGCCTTCAGCGTCATCTGGCTCATCGGGCACGACGCGCACGCACCCCGCAGCTTGACCTTCACCACGTCGCCCTCAATCGCCACCAGCTCAATGTCGCCGCCGTCGGCCTGAATGTACGGGCGTACGCTCTCGATCACCTCGCGAACGCGCGCATCCAGCGGCTTGTCTGCGGGGGAAGTCTCGCTCATGGAAATCTCGCTCCTGCTACCGGCTCGGCTCGCTCGCCGCCCATCGGCGGCGCACACCCAGCCACCGGGCCGGGCGAACTCAACCCTAGGCTACTGAGGTCACGCCCCGCGGGCAACCCACCCCACACCCACAATCGCCCCCGCCGCCCATCCCCGATCGTCCGCCGCGGCACGCGCTGCGGCGGACTGCCACGCGCATCCCTGATCAAACAAACACACGACCGCCCCTCAATGCACCGCCAACTGAATAATGTTCATCACGATGCTCACGGCCGCCAGCGCCCCCAGCACGATCAGCCACATCGTCGTCGTCGCCAGGGCCGCCTCCTGCCGCGCCGCCCGCCGCGCACTGCGCTGCACCGCCTTGCGCAGATACTCCGGCACCGCCTCCCCCTCCGACAGGTGCGTCAGGTCTGAGTCGGCCAGACTGCGCGAGGCGTACTTGGGCGCCTCGCCCCGCGCTAGTTGCGTTAGGTCGGTCAGCAACTCACGCGTGCTCGGATACCGCCGGTCCCGGTCCTTTTCCATCAGCATCTCGATCATCGCCCCGCAGCCGGCACTCAGCCGGGTGTTCAGATGATCCGGCGGCGTCAGCGGCTCCTTCAGATGCTTGTGCATCACCGCCGACGGCGTAGCCCCCTCAAACGGCACCCGCCCCGTCACCATGTGATAGAACGTCGCCCCCAGCGAGTACAGGTCCGCCCGGCAGTCTATGTGCACCTCGCCCCGAATCTGCTCCGGACTGATGTAATACGGCGTGCCATACGCCCGCCCCGCCTCGGCCATCGCCGCCTCATGGTCCGCCGCCTCCCGCGCCAGACCCATGTCCGCCAGCTTCGCAACCCGATCACGCGTCAGCATGATGTTCTTGGGCTTCACATCCCGGTGAATGATCCCCCGCTCGTGCGCGTGCTGCAGCGCCCGGGCAATCTGCGTGATTATCCCGATCGCCTCGGATTCTTCGTAAACCGTACCCTCCGCCAGCTCGTCGTAGACCGTGCAGCCCTCGACGTACTCCATCACGAAGTAGTGGTAGCCCCCCGCCTCACCTACGTCGATCGCTTGCACAATGTTGTTGTGGTTGAGCTGCGCCGCCGCCCGACCCTCGCGATAGAAACGCTCCACGAACTCCTTGTTCTTGCTCAGCCGGCGCGGCAACACCTTCACCGCCACAACCCGGTCCAGGCTCATCTGCTTGGCCCGGTACACCACCGCCATCGCCCCCGCCCCGCACTTGTTCAGCAACTGGTAGCCCGGAATCTGCTGCGCCGGCTGCCCCCCCGAATCGTCATTGGCGCCCTGCAACCGATTGAGCTGCGTCCGCGTAAGAAACCCGAGATCAACCAGCACTTCGCCCATCGGCCGCTGCCGTCCACGCGTCGCCAGCTTGTCCTTGTGCTCAGTCGCGGTGCGCACTTCTTGCGCCGTGACCAGTTGCCGGTCTACCGCGAACCTACATATTTGGCTGTCTTCCGGGCTGTCCGACATGAGTTGCTCTGAAAGCGCGAAAGTCGCAGGCGGTCGCCCTAAACCTTAATCATGCAATTCTACGCGGTTACGACCACAGATTCAAACGCCGCCATCCACATCGGCCCGACCAGCTCCCAAGCCCGCCGCGCGGCAATACGCCGGCCGCGCCCCAGTCTTATCGGTGGCCCCGGCATGCCCCTGCGATAGCTTGGCCGCTCTCCCAAGCACAAATCCCCGAATCCCCGCCACCGCCAAGCCCCTCACGCGCCCCGCCCGAGGCGCCAGAACCCGATGTGCCCCTCCCACAACGAGTGCGCAACCCTTGCATTAACACCAGATTACTGGGACGTGTCCGGGTGACGGCCATCCGTCGTTAAGCCCGCCGCCCCGTCCACGCAATCGACGGCAGCACCCTCTTCGGCTACCCATTCGCCAATCCGCTCAGTCCCGCACCAAGTGTCTCAGCACTGACCCCCTCCATACTCCGCCCACGTCTTCGGCGTTTCCCATACCCGCACGCGCTCCAACCGGGCCGGCCCCACCTGCCCCGCCAACAGCCCATAAATGACCCGCGCTATGTTCTCCACGCTAGGGTTCAGCGCCCGAAACTCATCCGTGTCCGTGTTAAGATGCTTGTGATCCAGCCGCTCTATTACCCGCTCCTGCACCAGCGCCTCGAACTCCGGCAACGGCAGCACCGCCCCCGTCCGCTCATCCGGCGCGCCGACCACCGTCACCTCCACGACATAGTTGTGCCCATGCCCGCTCGGGTTGTTACATTTCCCGAACGTCCGCCGGTTCTCAGCCTCCGACAGACCGGGACAGTGCAGCCGATGCGCCGCCGAAAACTCGAACTGTTGCGTCAAGCGCACCATCGTGGGCTCCTCCCGCGTGACCCCGTACCGCAGGTAAGGCGTAGCACACAGTTCCAGCGCAACCAGCGGCGCCCGCGCCGGCGTCTTCGACACCACCCGCCGCCAGATCCCCTGCAACAAGCGCTCCGCCGACATCCGCCAACCGTGGCTCCGCAGCACTTCCGCCGTATACGGAATCGCGTGCCGCCGCAGCATGTCGTCCAACACCGCGATATTGCACAAATAGCCCGTCGTCGCGTCCGGCTCGCCGGCCACCGTCGCACGCAAGCACAAGTATGGCACCACCCCCACCGCGCTGGGCCAGCCAGCCCACGAATTCGTCACCGGCCGGCCCGGCTCAACCCGACCCGCCCAGTCGCGGTCAACCGAGAACCGTACCTCCCGCGTCAGCCTCACCATATGGCTGATTCTATCCCTCGCCGCCCGCCGCCGCAGCGTTGACCCTTCCGCACCACACGACTAGGCTCAATTTGCGCCCCGGCCGTTCCGACGCGCCCGGCCCCGAAAGGACCTGAAGATGCCGACGAGAACGTGTGTCATCACCGGCGCCAGCCGCGGCATCGGCCTGGCCGCCGCCCTGCGTTTTGCCCAATCCGGCTGCAACATCGTCGCCGCGGCCCGCCACGCCCCCGCCCTCGATGACGCCGTCGCACAGATCCGCGCCGCCGGCGCTGCCTGCGAGCCGGTCGCCCTGGATGTCGCTCGCCCGGCGGATGCCCGCCGCCTCATCGACCACGCCGTTCAGTGCTTCGGCCGCCTCGACGTCCTGGTCAACAACGCCGGCTACGCCGTCCTGAAGCCGCTCGACCAGATGAGCCCGGAAGAATTCGACCAGACCACCGCGGTCAACGTCGCGGCCGTCTTCCACACCACCCAGGCCGCCTGGCCGATCATGAAAGCCCAACGCGCCGGCGTCATCATCAACGTCTCCTCGCTCTCCTCGATCGACCCCTTCCCCGGCTTCGCCGTCTACGGCGCGTCGAAAGCCTGGGTCAACCTGTTCTCCCAGGCCACCGGCGCGGAAGGCCGCCAGTTCGGCATCCGCGTCTACGCCGTCGCTCCGGCCGCCGTGGAGACAACCATGCTGCGCAGCATAGCCCCCGACCTGCCCCCGGAGCACACGCTCGCCCCCGCCGAGGTGGCCGCGGTGATCACCAAGCTGTGCGACGACGACCTCGCCCCCGCCTCCGGCCAAACCATCTTCGTCCGCAAGTCCTGAAGCAGCCCACCCGCTTTGCACTTGTGGCGCCAGTTGTGGAGCCGCTTCCAGGTAGAAACGCGGCGTCTCCGGAACCACGCCATCCCCCCAACAATACGACACCCGGCGCCTGGCGTGACGGCCAGGCGCCGGGTCGGTTGTCCAGAGTCACAGGCGATGTCAGTACGCTGCCTGCCAGCGGTCTGCTATCCGCCGCCGGTCAGACATTGCACGAACGGATCGATGTCGAACGCATTTACCAGCCCGTCGCCGTTGATGTCCGCCAGCATGTAGTCGCAGTCGGGGTACATCTCGGCGTGGAGCTCCGGGTCCGTGAGAGCCAGGACGAATGGGTCAATGTCGAAGGCATTGATCAGGCCGTCACAGTTGAGATCGCCGACGTCGAAAGGTGCGGGAGGTTGCAGGAACAAGTCGTCGTAGAAGACGGCGGTTGACCCGTGGGCGTATAGATCCACGGCTGCGATGCTCAAGGCGCCGCCACCACCGCCCAGGACGCCGCCGGTCCAGGCATACCCGGCCACCAACTCGTCGTCGTAGTAGACCTCCGTCCAGTCGTCATCGAGGTCAACGACCACCGCGATCTCAGCCCACTCCTCAACCACGTACGGCACGTCAATCGTGTTGGTGCCATTGCCGTAGTACACCTTGAGCAGGCCGTCATTGGAGTCGAACTGCATCTGCACCGACCAGTGATAGGGTTCCACGGCCTCATACGTATTCAGCAGGATGAGATACGAGCCCGGCATTGACCCGGTTCCACCGGACGAGAAGTCTCCCGGAATGTACTGCCACGCCGAGAATACCCAGCGGCCGCTGTCGGCCCCGACGAATTCGTGCACCAGATCAGTCGGACCGGCCACTTCGAGCGCGTGCGGCTCACTGAGGAACAGGGCGTCCGTCACGAAGCCCGCCGCCGCGGGATCGCCGGCCCAACCGATCCAGTCGCCTACGTCGTGTAACGCCTCGCCCGCCGGATACACGTCAAAGTCGTCCCACCACGGGACGTTCGGCAGCGGTGGCACCGGGCACGGGTCGGGACTCGGGAATGCGGCGGGCTCAGTGATGTCGGCCAGCTCGACGCCCGGATCCAGAAGCACCGTGCCATGCACACAGATCGACTCACCCGCGATGATCGCCGGTACACCGGCCGGGATGCCGCTGAGGATGATCAGGCCGTCCGGTCCGCCAGCGTCAATGAATACACTGGTGTCGGCCTGGATTGCACCCTCCGGCAGCCCGGCCATGTCGATCAGGCCGCCCGGGCCAACGAGGATGGAGACCGTGTCGCCGGACTGCCAATCACCCGGCAGGAACAGGACGTACTCGTGGGCCGAAGTGGTAGCGAGGCCCCGTTTGCCTGAGCCTGTGTAGCCAGTGCCAGCCCTACCGCCGACCTTTTTGCCAGGTTCGCACGCTTCATCCGCTTCGTTGTGGACGTTGCCGCCGTTGGCGCCCGGTCCCGAAGTACCCGTGTGATCGCCGCCGGCACCGCCGGCTTCCATACCCTTATTGGTGACGTTCTTGCCATCCAGCCTGACGTGACCGCCGTTCGTAGGCTTCTTTCCGCTGTGGCCGTTGCCGCCAGTGATCGTCCCGCGGTTGGTCACGTTGCCACCGGTCGACTTGATGTAGACATTGCCGCCATCGCTATACTTGCCGCCGTCACACCCGGTGACCGTGTTGCGCGCGCCGACGTAGATTTCGCCGCTGGCATTGATTATGACCGAGTCGCCGGGTTTGGCGCCAGTGATGTGCGTACCCTTAGGTTTCTCGGGATCCTCAGGTTCGGGGGAATCCCTAACTTCAAGCGATTTTACTGACTTCGGTTGACCATTGGTCGTAATTTCGCCCGAGTCGGGCGGGATGACGACGTCGTCACCCGCCCCGGGGACCTTGTTGCCGGACCAGTTCCCGGGGGACTCCCACTTCTTGTCCCCCGCGCCACCGGTCCAGGTCCTAGTGTCGGCCGTAGCCGCCGTACTGCCCCACACCACGCCCAATACCGCAATTAGTAGTGCTCTTTTCATGGTAACACCTCATGTTTCTGCCAAGCTCTGCTTGGCGCCGTCCCAGGTTCATCAGGCCCCGCCGCGCACGTTGCCGGCAGAATCACTGCCTCGTCAGACTCTTTGTCACTCGTACGCTGAATGCCGGGCGGGCCCATGCTCGCCGCGCAGCCACTGGCACATAGCGTCCATGCGGGCCGATCTGACAGGCACCGCTCAGTAGCGCGGCGAGGAAATGGTTTTCGGCACGCGCGCCCCCAAAAACGTCCCGGGCGGGCTCAGTCGTGAAAGTGGTCGATAACCTTGTCTTTTTGGTGGATATCGGCCTGAAAGGCGTGAGTATGGGCGCGTCTGGTGAGGCTCGCGGCCGGATTATCGGCCCGCGCGCCACAGCCGGGTACCCGCGATGGCCTCCCAGTCCACGCCAGCAGCCGCCAGCCACCACCAATCCCACCCCAACACTTTGACCCCACCCCATTCACGCGCCATACATCAAGTGCTCACGCAGTGCCCGGAACGCCTTGGCGAACCTGTCGGCCCCAGCGCCAACCGCGCCGGATAAGCTGACCGTCCCGTGACACGTGCGATGGACGCAGCGCTACTCGCCGAACGCCTCTGACATGCCGGCCAGCGCCAGTTGAGGTCGTGCATCACCTGTATACAATGGGCTTGTTCGCCGGGGCCGTCTGGCTGGCGCAGGTCGCCGACGCCGGGTTCCGGCCTGGCGTGATCCCCTGTGAGCACAGATCGGACTGCAATAGCGGGCATGAGGTGTTTCTCGGGCTGCGGCCCGAAGGAGGCGCGGGAGCATGGCATGAGTGAACCAGCATCGCGGTTCTGGGAGATCTTCTTCGAGGTCTATGAGGCCCTGCCTCGGCAAGGACCTGGCAATCGCGCCTGCGCGGTGCGGGCCCTGGCCCTCTGCCGCGACCTGCCGGCCGCACCCGCGGTGTTGGACATGGGCTGCGGCATCGGCGGACAGACGCTTCAACTTGCCGAACTCACCTCCGGATCCATCGTCGCCATCGATAATCATGCCCCCAGTATCAAACGGCTCAGCGCGACCATTGCCGCGCGCGGCCTTGGCCAGCGCGTCCGCGCGCTTGTCGCCGATATGGCGAACACCGGCTTGCCGCCTGCCAGTTTCGATCTCATCTGGTCCGAAGGAGCGCTCTACAACCTCGGCCTCGAGAACGCCCTGCGCGTCTGTCACGCTCTGTTGCGGACTGGCGGGTATCTGGCCTTCACCGACGCGGTCTGGCGGAAGGCGAGCCCGCCGCCCGAAGTGCGGGCAGCCTTCGACCTGGACTACCCGACCATGGGATGGACGACCGACGTTCTGGCCGCCATCGCGAGCTGCGGCTTCGAGCTGCTTGGCCATTTCACGCTGCCTGACGAGGCGTGGTGGGATGATTTCTACACGCCCATGCAGGACCGCGTGCAGCAGCTTCGCGCTGCTTACGCGGCCGACCGCGAAGCGCTCGAAGTGCTGGATCATGTCGCACAGGAGCCCGAACTCCATCGCATGCACTCGGATTGCTATGCCTATGAGTTCTTCGTGACGCGCCGCGCGGATTGAAGCGGTCGAGGCACCGCGGCACGGGCGGTCGGGCGGTACCCTGGGTTCCGGTGTCGCGGAAGGGCTGCTCACTCACTCCGGCTACTCGAGCACGTGTCCGCACGTGCCGGCGAGGGGCTGGCTTATTCGTTGGCCGCGTGGTGTTCGGGGGGCGGTTCCTGGTCTTCGCGTGCTGCGAGTCGGCGGAGGGTTTTGCCGATTGTGTCGATGGTCTCCTCAGCCAGGGCAACATGGTCGCCTTCGCGGAAGGCCCGGCTTTCGACGCGGACGATGGCGTCGGCCAGCAGCCGACCATCGACGGAGAACCTGGTGCGCACGAGTGACTGCGCGCCGCTGAGCAGGCCCTTCTTCTGGAAGTAGAGGACGTCACTGGAAATGGTGAGGGCCAGCGGGCCGCCGGGGAAGCTGCCGTAAAGCTCCGTTGTCAAGGCCTGGGCGGCGCGGTCGTATTCGTGCTGGAAGGCGGGCGGGCACAGGCGGGGACCGATGGTCGTGGTGGCGGGCTCGAACCGGACTGATTGGCAGGCCCGCACGTCGTCCGCTTGCAGCTCATTGATGTAAAGCATGGAGCCTTGGGCGCCGCGAACCTCGTAGAACGCGTGTTTGGCGGCCGTGGTGCAGCCTGAAAGGGACAGCAGTGCGATAAGAACCGGCACGGCGGCCAGGCCGGTCGGGCTAGTCATCATGTGTCTGGCCTCCCTGAAGATGAACATTGGTGGGCGGCGAAACTTGCGGCGGCCGGTCATTACTGGGCCAGCCGCTCGGCGTCTTCCGCGGACATCTCGAAGTTAGTGCAGACGTTCTGGACGTCGTCGTGCTCCTCGAGCGCGTCGATCAGCCGCATCATCTTATCGGCTTGCTCGCCCTGGAGCGTAATGGTGGAGGAGGCGACCATGGAGACCTCGGCACTCTCGGGCTTGATGCCGGCATTCTCCAGGGCCTGCCGGACGTCGCCGAAGACGGCCGGGTCGCAGCTCAACTCGAAGGCCTCGTCGCCGATCGGCTGAACGTCGTCGGCGCCGGCCTCGAGGGCCAGGTGCGTGAGGGCTTCCTCGTCGGCCTGCTCACGGGCGATGACGAAGATACCGCGCTGGTTGAACATCCAGGCAACGCAGTTGGTGGCGCCGAGGTTGCCGCCGCGGGTTTCGAAGATCTTCTTGATTTCGGGTGCGGTGCGGTTGCGGTTGTCGGTCAGGGCGGTGCAGAGGATGGCGACGCCGCCGGGGCCGTAGCCCTCGAATACCATCTCGACGTAGTCGGTTTCGCCGCCGGCGCCGCTGCCCTTCTTGATGGCCCGGTCGATGGTGTCCTTGGGCATGTTGGCGTCTTTGGCGGCGTCGATGGCGTAACGTAGGTTGAGGTTCATGGAGGGATCGCCGCCGCCCTGCCGGGCGGCCACTATGACGGCGCGTGAGAGTTTGCTCCACAGCCGCCCGCGACGGGCATCCGTAACCGCCTTGGCCCGCTTGATGCGGGCCCAATGAGAGTGTCCAGCCATGCGTAAGCCCTGCTTAAGGTAACCGGCACCATTCTACGAGAAGCGGGGATTGGCGCGAAGGGCCGGCAGAGCGCGCCGGCCGAAAGGCGTGTCGGGCCGGCTCAGGTGTCGAGGTAGAGGGTGAACTCGTACGGGTGCGGGTAGACGTTCATGGCCTGGGTTTCGTCGGCCCGCTTGGCGGCAATCCAGTGCTGGATGAAGGCGGCGGGGAAGACGTCGCCGCGCAGCAGGAAGGCGTGGTCGGCGGCCAGGGCGTCCAGGGCGTCATACAGCGTGCGGGGCAGCGCCGCGATGTGGCTGCGGAACTCGGGGCTCTCGCGCTCGATGTTGACGTCGTAGGGGCCGAAGTGGTGCTGGCCCAGGTCGATGCGTGACTGGATGCCGTCCAGGCCGGCCATGAGCATGGCCGCGAGCGTGAGGTAGATGTTGCCGGTGAAGTCGGGCGGGCGGTACTCGATGCGTTTGTCCTGCGGCTGGATGGCGTAGCGCGGGACGCGGATGGCGGCGGAACGGTTGGCGAGTGAGAAGAACAGGTTGACCGGCGCCTCGTAGCCCTCGACCAGGCGCTTGTAGGAGTTGGTGGAGGGGTTCGTGAAGCCGGCCATGGCGCGGCCGTGGCGGAGCAGGCCGCCGATGTACTGGAGCGCGAGGTCGCTCAGGTTGGCGTAGTTGCGGCCGGATTCGTCGAAGAAGAGCGGGCAGCCGGCCCGGTCGAGCTTCTGGTGCACGTGCATGCCGCTGCCGGCCTCGGCCGCGAGCGGCTTGGGCATGAAAGTGGCCAGACGACCGTGGCGGCGGGCAACGTTCTTGATGACGTACTTGATGAGCATGGTGTGGTCGGCCGCGTCGAGCAACTCGGCGAGCTCGATCTCGATTTCGCACTGGCCCGGGGCGCCGGTCTCGTGGTGGTGGTACTTGACTGGCACGCCCAGCTTCTCAAGGGTCAGCGTGATTTCGCTGCGCAGGTCGTGCAACTGCTCCAGGGGCGGGACGCGCATGTAGCCATGCCGGGCGGGGATGGCGGGCGTGAGGCCCTCGGTTTCGACCTCCGGGGCGGTGATGCGGAAGCCGGCGCTGTGGGGATCGTTCCAGACCTCGACGCGTTCGAAGACGTAGAACTCGAACTCCGGGCCCATCCAGGCTTCGTCGGCAATGCCGCTGTCGCGCATGTACTGGACGGCCCGGCCGGCGATGGTGCGTGGGTCGCCGCCGAAGGGTTCCTTGGTGTCGGCCGTCACGGTTTCGCAGAGGAAGCTGAGGGTGGGGTCCTGGTAGAAGGGGTCGAGGAAGGCGGTGTGGGGCAGCGGGCGGGCGGCGACGTCGCCGTTTTCGACGGTGCTGAAGCCGGCGCCGGAGGAGCCGTCATAGCCGACGCCTTCGTCGAAGTGCTTCTGCGCGAATTGGCGCGCGGGGATGGTGACGTGCAACCACTGGCCGGCGATGCCGGTGATCTTGAGGTCGACCATCGCTATGTCGTTATCTTTAATGTACTTAAGCGCTTCGGTGGCCGAACTGAACACGCACGAACCTCCATTCGCCCCCTGCCTTGTTCAGGTAGCATGCCGCGAACGGCACTTTTTGTGCCAGGGGTCGGTGCGGCAGACACCGTAGATTATCGGCTCATGGCGGGTTAGCGCGGTAGTTCGAGGCACACGAGGCGTTCGAGGTTGCGGGCGTAAATGCGGCCGCGGTAGATGGTTGGCACGGTCCAGCAGAGGCCGTCGAGGATGGTGGCGCGGGCGGTGGGCTCGAAGCCGGCGGGTGTGGCCCGGCCAAGGACCAGCTCGCCCTTCTCGGTGAGGATGATGAGGGTGTCGCCGGCGAGGACGACGGTGCCGTTCTGGAACTGCTTGTCGCGGCGGTCGCCGTGCTGCCACTTGAGTTGGCCGGTGGCCAGCTCGACGCACTTGAGGCCGACCTGGTCGCAGGTGTAGAGGTGGCCGTCGTGTAATACCGGCGTCTGGAACTTGGCGAGGATGGCCTGGCCGGACCAGAGCTTCTCGACGGTCAGGCGGGAATCTTCGGCGGGGCGCAGCTTGAGCACGGCCGAACCGTGCTCGTAGCCGGAGCTGAAGAACAGGTGGCCGTCGTGGAAGATGGGGGTGGCGGCGTTGACGTCCCAGCTTGTTTCCCAGGGCATGCTCCAGACTTCGCGACCGGTGAGGGCCTCGACGATGACGGCGGACTTGCCGAGCAGGGCGGCGATGTAGCGGCGGTCGGCGAAGGTGAAGGGGAGCGGGGTGGAATAGCCGACGGGCGTGGCGCCGTGTTGCCAAGCGGTTTCGCCGGTGCGTTTGTTCACGGCGACGAGGACGCCGGCGTCGTCGCCGCCGATCACGATAGCGAGGTCGCCTTCGATGAGGACGGAGCCGCTGTAGCCCCACTTGGGCATGGCGTTGAACTGACGGCTCCAGACTTCGCGGCCGGTTTGGGCGTCGAAGCAGATGAGTCGGCCGCGGGCGCTCTGGAGGTAGATGTGGCCGGCGTAGACGGTGGGTGTGCCGCGGGTGCCGTCGCCACCCTGACGCTCGCGATACTCTTCCTCGAAGGCGGAGCGCCAGATGATCTGGCCGGTGTCGGCGTCGAGGCAGAAGAGGACCTGTTGGGCGTCCTGGGTGCCGCAGGTGTAAGCGCGGCCTTCAACGCAGGATACGGCGCTGAAGGCGGAGCCGATGCGGGCTTGCCAGAGTTGTTTGGGCGGGGCCTCCCAGCGGGTCTGGAAGCCGGATTCGAGGCTGATGCCGTCGTGATTGGGGCCGCGCCAGTTGGGCCAGTCCTGGCCGAAGGCCAGGCCGGTCAGGAGCAGTCCGCCGGTCATGGTCATGGTCAGGAAGCGTGGTAGGCTGACGCGCATGGGTGTTCTCCGTTCGTGGGATTCCGCTGGCTCGAGAAGTGAGGATACCAGGTGGCGGCTTGTAGGGCGAGCCGCGCTGGCGGTTATTCGGAGCGCAAGGCGGGCAGCAGCGAGGCGCGGAGGGAGAAGGCGAGGGCCAGGTAGCCGGTGAGCAGGCCGGCGGCAAAGATGGCCGCGAACATGAGCAGCAGGCTTGGCCAGGGGGTGGCCACCGCACGCGCGACAACATGGGGGACGGCGACGACGGCCGCGCTGAGCAGGCCGGTGGCCAGTCCCGCGCCCACCAGGAGTGCGTTCTCGCTCAGCACGAGCCAATGCAGCGCGGCGCGGGAGAAGCCGAGGGCCTGGAGCAGGGCCAGTTCGCCGCGGCGTTCCCAGATGTTGCGCAGGAGCACGACGGCAAGGCCGCCCGTACCCAGCAGCAGGCCGAGGCCGCCGAGCGTCTGGAAGGTGGATAGATACGTGTTCTGGATGGTCTGCAGTTCGGCGAGTCGCCGGCGCGTCGAGGTGGCGGCGAGGCCGAAATCCGACAGGCCGCGTTCGAGGGCTTGTTCGACGTGGTCGGCCTGGTCGGAAGCGGTTTCGATTAGGAAGAAGGCGTGTCCGCTGACGGATGGGAAGAGGCGTTTGAATTGCGACTCCGCGACGATGAGCGGGCCTTGCAGGCAACTGCCGCGCAGCAGGGCGACGATGCGCAGGCGCACGTCCTGGCCGTGCTCGGTGGAGATGGTGACGTCCTGGCCCAGGCCGACGTGGAGTTGCCATTGGGCGGCGGCGGCGTCGGCGATGGCGGGGACGACGCCGTCGGGCAGGTCGCGCTGCAGGAGGAGCCAGGGGTTTTCGCGTTCGGCGGGAGTGTCGGCGAGGGTGGCGGAGAAGCCGAAGCCGCCTCGCTGGATCATGGCCGGCGGGGCGCCCAGGAGGGTGGGCTGCGTGGGGCGGTAGAGGTTCAGGCAGCTTGCATCGTCGCCGGGTTGGAGGCGGAAGGAGCAGATGGCGGCGCCGGCTAGGGTCCGTTCGGCGGATTCGGGCAGGCCGAGGGCGGCGCGGCCGGCGGGCGTGTTCGGGTCGTAGTGGAGCGGCACGGTCGCCTCGGCCAGGAGCGTGAACCCGCCGGTGCCGGAGTCGCGGGCCGTGGCGTCCGGCGGTGGTGCGAGGCGCATGGCGTGCAGGGAGGTGATGAGGAAGGTGGCGGCGGCGATCAGGCCGGCGGTCAGCAGGCTGCGGCCGGCGCGGCGGCGGGCGTTGCGGAGGCCGAGTCGCAGTAATGCCAGCCGGCCGGTGGAGGGGGTGGGGCGATGCGGCTCGGCGTGCAGCCAGGCGGCTAGTCCGGTCAGGCAGGCCAGCAACAGGCAGGTGCCGCTCAGGAAGAATGCCAGCGTTTGTGAAAGGGCGGCGGTTGTCGGGACGGCGGCCGCGAAGACGACGGCGAGGCCGGCCAGCAGTAGTGCGATCGTCGTGATGATGGCGGCGCGACCGGGGCGGCGGGCAGGTCGGCCGGCTTGCACGACGCCGGCCAGCAGGGCCCGGGCCGGCATTCGCACGAGCCCGCGCAGCGACCAGGCGACTGCGGCGGTCGCGGCGGCCAGGCTGAAGGTGAAGCCGAGGAGATAATCCAGCGGGGTTTCGTACAGGCCCAGGAAGGGAGTGTTAACGGCCGGAGCCCACCAGGTGCGGAGACCGTGGAGCATGAGGGCGGCGTAGCCGCGGGCGGCGAGCAGGCCGAGGGCGGCGCCGGCGGCGGCCAGCAGGAGGCCTTCGGCGAGCAGCAGGCGGCGGATGCGCGGCGGCGTGAAGCCCAGGGCCAGCAGCAGTCCGACTTCGTGGCAGCGGCGCTCGATGTTGAGCCGGAACAGCAGGCCGACCAGGAGCGCCGCCGAGATGATCAAGAGGAAGCTGAAGCCGATGAAGAGGCCGGCGAAGTCGGTCGTGCCGGTGCCGGCGGTGAGTGCGCGGGCGCGGATGGCGTCGAAGCGCAGGCCGGCCGCGGCGGGGTCGAGGTGGGCGTGCAGGCATCGCGCGAAGGCGGCCTGGACATCGGACAGTTGCTCGCCGGTGCGGGCGTAGACGCGAAAGGAGGTTACGCGGCCGAGGCGCTGGGTGTCGTGGGTCCAGAGGCGCTGGCCGTCGGTGAGGGTGACGAAGGCCTTGGGGGTGGTGCGGTGGGCGTCCCAGTAGTCTTCGTCGCGGTCGCGTATGCGGGTCAGGTCGATGGGGAAGGGTGGGTCCCAGTCGGCCAGACCGGTCGCGTCGGTAATGCCAGGGTAGTCGGGCGTGAAGCCGGGGTCGGCGGCTGGGCCGTGGAGCGGGAGGACGTGGCGCAGGCGGAACGTGGCGCGTTCGGTGCGCAGCTCGCCGGTGTGGGCCAGGACGTAGTATGCCAGGGTGATGAGGCGGCCGGGTTGGACGTCCAGGTTGGTTGCGGCCCAGTCGTTCAGGGCGATCTCGCCGGGCGCAAGCGGCGGTAGCGGGATGGCGTCGCCGGGCTCAACGGCGGCCACGGTGGAGTAGGGGATGGCGTCGGCGGCCTGGTCGGGGCCGGTGATCTCGTTTGCCAGGTAGGCCAGGACGCCGGCGGCGGGGAGGTCTGTTTCGGCGACGGCGGCGCGGGCGGCGGCCTCGGCGAACGTGGGCAGCAGGAAGGCATCGCTTTCGAGCGCGACGTAGCCGAATTCGGGGGTCGGGCGCAGGCGCAGGCCAAGGTCGGCGAGTTGCACGTGGGTCTTCAGGCTGGTGGTTAGCTCGCCGGTTTCGCGTTGTCCGGCGGTCAGGAGGGTGTTGGCGCGGTCCGGCTGATCGAGGAGGCGCTGCAGTGTTGCCAGGGGGACGTAGGCGTTGCGTGGCGCGCCTTGCTGAGGGGAGAGGGTGAACGCGCCGAGGCTTTCGGCGGCGATGATGCGGTCAACCGTCAGACGCATGGTGAGACTGCCGTCGTCGCGGCGGCCGAGCAGGGTTTCGGGGGAGACGGCCGCCGGGCGGGCGAGGCGCAGGAGAACATCGTCGCCGGCGCGGGCGGCGAGATCGTCGGCGAGGGCCTGGTTTAGCCAAACGACACGGCCTGTCGCGGGCATGGTGGGCGAGGTGGCGTGGGTCGGGCCGAGTTGCCAGAAGCGTTCGTCCACGCCGAACACTTGGATAGGGGCGGCGGTGGCGTAAGAAGCGGCGTGTGTTGCGCTGGCGCGGGCCATTATCAGGGGGCAGACGGTGGCGGTTTCGTCCGGGCCGGCCAGGTCCGCGGCCAGGGCAGCGCGGAAGAAGCGCGGGGCGCGCCAGGCGTGTTCGACGCGGCCGAGGCGGTCGAGCGCAGCCGCGCGCAGGCTGCCGCGCATGGAGGTGCCGACCAGTAGGGCGCCGGTCAGGACGGCGGAGCCGGCCAGGGCGCCCAAAGCGACGGCCAAGCCGGCGCGCCAGTGGTATCTCAGGCTGCGCAGGTATGCGGTCGTCAGGTGCACGGGGACACCTCAGCCAGTGGTCAAGGCGCCGTCGCGCAGCTCGAAGCGGCGTTCGAAGCGCGCGGCCAGGGCGGAACTGTGTGTTACGACCAGGAGGATCAGGTCGCCGGCGCGATGCAGCTCGGCCAGCAGGTCGCCGACCTGGTCGGCGTGGTGCTGGTCGAGGTTGCCGGTGGGCTCGTCGGCCAGGACGAGGCGCGGGCGGTTGATGAGCGCGCGGGCGATGGCGACGCGCTGGCGCTCGCCGCCGGAGAGTTCCGCCGGCCGATGGTCGCGGCGGTTGGCCAGGCCGACGCGTTCGAGCAGCTCGTGGGCGCGGGGCGTAGCGTCTTCGGTGGGCGGCGTGGCGATAGTGGGCAGCAGGGTGTTTTCCAGCACGGAGCACTGGGGCAGCAGGTGGTGGTCCTGGAAGATGAAGCCGACGTGGCGGTTGCGGAAGCGGGCTAGCCCGTTGGGTGGCAGCGTGAACGGATCGCGGCCGTCGAGGGTGACCTGGCCGGCGTCGGGCGGTTCGAGCGTGCCGAGGATGTTGAGGAGCGTGCTCTTGCCGCAGCCGGAGGGGCCCTGGATGACGGCCGTGTCGCCCGGGGCGAGCGCAAGCGAGATGTCGCGTAGGACCGTGAGCGGGCCGGCGCCGGTCGCGTAGCGTTTCGCGATGTGACTGGCCGTAAGCATGATGATTCCGCAACGTACTCCGGGCGACGCCGGCGGCCAAGCCTATGGCCGGGCGAATCGGCGGAAGAGCTGCCAGGCCTGGTCAGCCATGCGGTCGGCGGAGAATTCGGCGTGGACGCGGTCGCGGCCGCGCGTGCCGAGTTCCCGGCGCAGGTCGGCGTCGTCGGCCAGGCGGGTCAACGTATGTGCCAGGGCGTCCGGGTCGTCGGGGTCGTACAGCAGGCCGCCGCCAGTGGCGTCGATGAGTTCGGGGAAGGATCCGCGGCGGGGCAGTACGACCGGCACGCCGGCGGCGAGGCTCTCGAGCACTGAGAAGCCTTTGGCTTCGGGGTAAGTGGTCGGCATGGCGAGCATGTCGATCGAGCGCAGGAAGGCGAGCTTGCCGGCCCGGTCAATCACACCGGCGTATTCGAATGCGTCGGCGGCGTCGGCGTGGTGGAGGCGTGTGCGGATGCGGTCGAGATAGGGGCGCTCGGCCGGGCCGAGATAGCCGGCGGCGCACAGGCGGCAGTGGCGGCGGGTTTGGCGAAGCTGGATGAACGCCTCGGCCAGCACGTGCAAGCCCTTGTCGGGGCAGATGCGGCCGAGGTAGCCGAGCGTGACCGGCGTGCCGGGCGGGCGGTCCGGCGGCGCGGGGAAATCCCCTGCGCGGATGCCCATGGGGATGCGGTGGATGCGCTCGCGGGGCAGGCCGAAGTGTTCGGCGGCGTGGTCGGCAGAGTAGTCTGTTAGGGCGACGAACGCTTCCACGTTGGCCGCGCCGGCGCGGATCAGGCGCAGGGTTTCGTCCAGGTGCGGCGCGGGCAGGCGGTCGATGAAGATATCCTCGCCGGACAGGCCGCAGAGCACGGGCACTCCCAGGGCGGTCTTGAGCGGGCCGGCAAAGCCGATGAACAGCAGGTTGGGGAGGTACACGAGGGCCGGGCGCAGGCGGCGCAGCGCGTCTATGAGCTTGTCGAGTTCCTTGCGCTGGGGGCCGTCCTGACCGCGAAGAACGGAGACGGTCATGGCGCCGAGTTGGCGGGGGTCGGTGCCGGCGGCGCGGCGGGCGACGAGGTTGAGCAGCCAGCGGGCGTCGAAGAGGCGGTCGAGCAGGCGCGGCGTGTGGCGGAAGAAGGCGGAGACCTGTTGCAGGTAGACGTTGATGCCGCCGAAGAAGATGCGCTGCCGGCTGACGTCCTGCTCGTCGGTGCGCAGGGGCGTGTAGAGAGGGATGAGGATGACGTCGTGGCCGTGGGCGCGCAGCGTGGCGGCGAGGCGGTTGTCGTGCATGCAACTGCCGCAGTACATACCGGCGGCCCCGGTGGCCAGGTGGACGATTCGCATCGCGGCGGACTCCGCTGTAGGCGTGGCTGCGCCGGCCGGCACGGTCGGCGGCGGGGGCGTTTTTGTCAATAGTAGGTTTCGTACTCGTCCGGGGGCTGGAACATCTCGAAGATTGTGGTGAAGGCGAAGTCCACGTGGCCGTCGGCGAATAGCAGGTGGCTGTGGTGGAGCTTGGGGTGGTGCCACTGAGCGCGGGCGTCATTCATGTTGAACATTGGGTTGAAGACGGGTTCCTGGAAGACGATCTTCCTGCTGGGGAAGCGAATATGCGTACGCGGCAGGCCGCGGCAGCTCTGGATTCCGAAGGTGGGGACCGGATAGGGGATGAACTCGTCGATGTCGCGGCTGTCGCTGGCATAGGTGTAGCTGGTGCCGTGCTCGATGAAGAATGTGCCGGTGAGTTGCTTGCCGTCGGCCGTGTAGGCGTCGCCCCGGTCGCGGGGACATTCGAACACGTGTACCTTGCGCTGGTCGGCCTGGGCGATGGTTTCGGAGATGTTGTCCTCGACGCCGAGGTAGCGATTCAGCGGACGCCGGTTCTCGGGCAGCCTGCTGCCGAGAATCTGATGGCGGTCGCTGCGGGCCACGTAGCCGAGGCAGCCGTAGAAGGGGGCCGCGGGCAGCATGTCGGCGTTCTCGCCCAGGTAAAACTCGACGGCGTGGCCGATGGTGCGCAGGTTGGACCGGCAGCGCACGCGCTGGGTCTGATCGCGCGCCGCCCCCAGGCTGGGCACGAGTATGCTGATGAGAGTAGCGATGATCGCGATGACGACCAGCAGCTCGATGAGCGTGAAGGCGTGCTTGCGTTGCACCGGTATGCCCTCGGTACCGTCGGTCCGCGACGAACGTGGTCGCGGGCGCTATCCTCTGTGAATAGTATGGTACGCGCATTCGCGCGGATGGCGACTTCCGCGTGTCGAAACTGGTAAACGGAAGTTCCGAAGCGCGTTCATCGGCAAGCCGTGGTCCGGTAGGCTGTTCGCGGGCAAGTTGTGCCGCGAGAACGAAGCGAGGTGGCAGGTGATGGCAGGACGACGGACAGGGTCGGCCGTGGTGAAGCTGGTGGCGGCCGGGCTGGGTGCGGCGGCGCTGGCGGGGGCGCCGACCACGCAGCCGGGGCCGGCCGCGTGGCCGATGTGGGGCGGCGGGCCCACGCGCAACGCGGTCGCGACGGCGCAAGGTATTCCACACGAGTGGGACGTGGAGACGAAACGGAACATCCGCTGGAGCGCACCGCTGGGATCGGTGACGTACGCCGGGCCGGTCGTGGCGGGTGGGCGCGTGTTTGTCGGCACGAACAACGCCGGCGAGTATCGGCCGCACAGCAAGGGCGACAAGGGCTGCCTGTTGTGCTTCGACGCGCGGACGGGGCGGCTGTTGTGGCAGGCGACGCACGACAAGCTGCCCAGCGGGCCGGCCAACGATTGGCCGGGGCAGGGGGTGGCCTCCACGCCGTTCGTGGATGGCGAGCGGGCGTACTACGTGAGCAACCGCTGCGAACTGGTGTGCGCGGACGTGCAGGGCTTTCACGACGGCAAGAACGACGGGCCGCATACGGCGGAGCGGCACACGGAGTTGCTGGACGCCGACTTCGTCTGGATCCTGGACATGATAGGCACGCTGGGGGTGTATCCGCACAACCTGGCGGCCTGTGCGCCGGTTGGGGCGGGGGATCTGATTTTCGTCTGCACGGGGAACGCGGTGGATGATGATCATGAGCAGCCGCCGGCCCCACAGGCGCCGTCGTTCATCGCGGTCAACAAGCACACCGGCGCCGTAGTGTGGCAGCGGAACGACCCGGGGGCGCAGATTCTGCATGGGCAATGGTCTTCGCCGGCGTATGGCGTCATCGGCGGCGTGCCGCAGGTGGTCTTCGGCGGCGGCGACGGGTGGTGCTACGCCTTTGAGCCGTTGACGGGCGCGCCGCTCTGGAAGTTCGACCTGAACCCGAAGGACGCGGTGTGGCAGATGGGTGGTCGGGGCACCAAGACCAGCATCGTCGCCACGCCGGTGATTCATGACGACCGGGTGTTCCTGGCGGTCGGCGATGATCCGGAGCAATGCAGCGGGCCGGGGCATCTGTACGCGATTGACGCGACACAGCGGGGTGACACTACGGAGAAGGGGCGCGTCTGGCACTTCGGCGGCAAGGATTTCGGCCGGACGATCGCGAGTGTGGCGGCGGCGGACGGGCTGCTGTACGCGGTTGATCTGGACGGCTTCCTGTCGTGTCTCGATGTGAAGAACGGTGAGCGGTTGTGGCAGCATGACATGGAGGCGGCCGTGTGGGGCTCGCCGTTGGTGGCCGACGGCAAGGTCTTTCTGGGCAATGCGGACGGCGAGATGGTCGTCGTCAGGCATGGGCGGACGCTCGATGAACTGGGGCGGCACGACATGCGACAGGCGATTTATACGTCGGCCGCGGCCGCGGATGACACTCTGTACGTGGCCACGCAGCGCACGCTCTATGCGATTGGCACGCCGCGTCCGGCAACGGGTGGCTGGCCCATGTTCCGCGGGAACGGGCAGCTCACGGGCGCGGCTGGGGCGAAGCTGCCGGCGGAGCCGGTGGTGCGTTGGAAGCACACGGCGGCCGGGGCGGTGTTGTCCACGGCGGCGATTGTGGACGGGGTGGTGTATGTGGGTTGTAGCGCGGACCGGCTCTTGGCGCTGGAGTTGGCCGGCGGGCGGCTGAAGTGGCAATACGAGACGACAGACACGGTGGAGGCCGCGCCGCTGGTAGCGGACGGAATGGTCTACGTCGGCGACATGGCGGGCGTCTTCCACGCGTGCGATGCGGCGACCGGGGCGCGGCGCTGGTCGTTCAAGACGGGGGGGCAAATCAGCTCGTCAGCGAACTACGTGGAGGGGCGCGTGCTGTTCGGCTCATATGACGGGACGCTGTACTGCCTGAACGCGGCGGATGGGGCGGAGGTGTGGAAGTACGAGACGGATGACCGCTTGCACGCGACGCCGGCGGTGGCGGACGGCCACGTGCTGATAGCGGGCTGCGACGGGAATCTGCATATAGTCAAGCTGGATGATGGTACGGCGGTGCGGCGGGTGCCGCTGGGGTCGGTGACGGGGTGCTCGCCGGCGGTGCAGGGGGCGCGGGCGTTTGTGGGGACATACGGCGGACAGATGCTGGGGTTGGACTGGCAGGCGGGCAACGAGGCGTGGCGCTTCGAGGACACAGAGCGCGGGCAGCCGTTTCTGAGCTCGCCGGCGGTGGCGGGCGGGCTGGTGATTGCGGGCGGGCGCGACCGGCGGCTGCGGGCGTTCGCGGCTGAGAGCGGCGCGCAGCGCTGGGCGTTTGCGACCAGGGGGCGGATCGACTCCTCGCCGGTAGTGGTGGGTGAGCGTGTGTTTGTGGGCTCGGCGGACGGCCGGTTGTACGCGATTGGGCTGCAGAGCGGTGAGGAACTGTGGCGGTTCGAGGCGGGGGCGGCGATTTATGCGTCGCCGGCGGTGGCGGAGGATTGCCTGGTGATTGGGGCCGAGGATGGCGTGATCTACTGTTTGGGGGCGGCGTTGCCGGCGGCGGGCGGGGACTGACCGCCGGGCGGGGCGGCGTCTTCGTGTCGCAGGGCCAGGGCGCCGGTGGGGCAGGCGGCGGCGCATTCGCGCGCGGCGTGCCGGAGGGCCTCGGCCAACGGGCCGTCCAGGGGGACATCCACGCGGACGTTGAACCCGTGTCCGATGAAAGTCAGGCCGAGCGGCTCGCCGGCGCGTTCGGCTATCTGCACGCACAGGCCGCACAGGATGCACTTGCCCGGCTCGTAGACAATCTCGGGGTGGTGGTAGTGGCGTTCGAAGTGCCGGCGGGCGCCGCGATAGCGGGCGGCGTCGGCGCCGTAGAGCTCGGCGTAGTGGCGCAGGCGACAGGTGTGCAGGGCGCGGCAATCGCAGTGCAGGCAGCGCTGGGCCTCGCGGCGGGCCTGTTCGGGGGTAAGTCCGGCGTTTCGATCCGCCGGTGCGGCGCGGGGGGCGGGGCTGACGGCGCGGGCGAGTTCGGCGACTTCGGCGGCGCTGGGGCGGCCGGTTCGCAAGGCAACGAGTTTGGGCGGTCCGGCCGGCTGTTCGCCGCGCAGATGGTGATCGATGCAGGTGGCGGCGGCTTTGCCGTCGGCAGCCGCCAGGACGGGCTGTCGGCGGGGGCGCCACACGTCGCCGGCGGCGAACACGCCGGGGATGGCGGTTGCGTGAGTGCGACGGTCGGCGGCGAGACGGCCGGCCGGGGCGGCTATGCCGAGATGTCCGGCGGTGTCGGTTGGTAGTGCGCCGGTGGCGATCAGGACGGCGTCGTGGTTGCCGCGCAGGGCGGTCAGAGCGGAAGGGTTGCCTATTGGGCGGCTCAATTCGAACCGGACGCCGAGTTGGGCGATGAGGTCGATTTCCGCGGCGAGCACGGCCCGCGGCAGGTGTTGCTCCGTGGCATCGAGCAGTTGTCCGGCGGGCCGTGGGCGGCTTTCGAGGATGGTGACGGTGTGGCCGGCACGGGCCAGGAAATATGCGGCGGACAGGCCGGCCGGACCGGCGCCGATGATGGCGACGCGGCGGGTCGTGGCGGGTTGCCGCGGCAGGATATGCGCGGCTGTGTGGGCGGGGGCGCTTGGTTCTGGCAGTAAGCCGTGCTCGGCGACGTAGCGTTTCAGCAGGCCGATGGCGGCGGGCTGGTCAACGGCGCAACGCCGGCAGGCGCGCTCGACGAATTCGGTTTCGAAGCGGCTGAGGACAGCGGAAAGCGGCATGGCGCTGCGCAGCGTGACGATCGCGTCAGCAATGCGGTCGGCGGCGATTTGGCGCATCAGGCTGGGAATGTCGGTGTCGAACGGGCAGGCGTACTGGCAGGGTGCGCGGCATTCGCCGGCGTGGTCGCTCAGCAGCAGTTCGAGGGCGGCCTTGCGAATCTGCCGCACCTCTTCGGTTTCGCTCTCGGCGCGCAGGCCGTCGGCGGCGGGTGTGGCGCAGGACGGCATGGTGCGGGTTTCGCCCTGGCCGTTGGTGACTTTCATGACGCAGGCCATGCAGCTTATGCTCGGCGTGCAGTCGGGCCGGTGGCACAGTGCGGGCACATCCAGGCCGAGCTGCCGGGCCGCGTCGAGCAGCGTCGCGCCGTCGGGCACCGTGACTTCCCGGTTGTCGATCAGCACGCGCGGCATGTTGCTTCCTGGTCGGTCAGTGGCCCGGCGGGCGGCGGGCCGGCGGGCGACACGATGGTGATGGCATCTTCCGGACAGTATCGGCGGCAGGCGTCGCAGCAGGTGCACTTGTCGGTATCGATCGTGTGGCGCTCGTAGGGGCGCGGCGTGATGGCGTCGACCGGGCAGTGCTGGGCGCAGATGGTGCAGCCGGTGCAGTCCGCCGTGACTTCGTAGCGGATCAGGGCGTGGCACTTGCCGGCCGGACAGCGGCCTGCGAGATGGGCCTCGAACTCGTCGCGGAAGTAGCGCAGCGCGGTCAGGACGGGGTTGGGGGCGGTGCGGCCCAGCCCACACAGGCTGCCGGCCTGGACCATGCGGGCCAGGTGTTCCAGCTTGTCGAGGTCGTCGGGCCGGCCCTGTCCGGCGCAGAGGCGTTCGAGTATGTCCAGTAGGCGGCGCGTGCCGACGCGACAGGGAGCGCATTTGCCGCAGGATTGCTCCTGCGTGAAGCTCAGGAAGTAGCGGGCCATGTCAACCATGCAATCGCTGTCGTCCAGTACGACCAGGCCGCCGGAGCCCATCATCGCGCCGACCGCCGTGAGCGCTTCGTAGTCAACGGGCGTGTCGGCCAGGTGGGCGGGGATGCAGCCGCCGGAGGGGCCGCCGATCTGAACGGCCTTCAGGCGTCGGCCGGCGGGGACGCCGCCGCCGATGTCCTCGACGATGCGGCGCACGGTGATGCCCATGGGGACTTCGATGAGGCCGCCGCGGTCGATCTTGCCGGCCAGGGCGAAGACCTTGGTGCCGGTGCTGGTAGGGGTGCCCAGGGCGGCGAAGGCTTCCGGGCCGTTGCGGATGATCCAGGGCACGAGGGCGTAGGTTTCGACATTGCCGACCAGCGTGGGGCGGCCGTGCAGGCCGCGTTCGGCCGGATAGGGCGGGCGCAGGCTGGGCGTGCCGCGGCGGCCTTCGAGCGTGGCGATCAGGGCGGATTCTTCGCCGCAGACGAACGCCCCGGCGCCTTCAACGACACGCAGGTGCAGGCCGTCCGAGAGCAGGCCGCGTTGGTCGCACTGCTGCAGGGCGGCGCGGATGCGCTCGGCGGCCAGGGGGTATTCGCGGCGGATGTAGAAGATGCCTGCGGTGGCGCCGGTGGCGTGGGCCGCGATGGCTACGCCCTCGATGATGCGATAGGGGTAGGACTCCATCAACATGCGGTCCATGAACGCGCCGGGGTCGCCTTCGTCGCCATTGCAGATGATGTACTTGGGTCGGCCGGGTGCGGCGCGGACCTTGACCCACTTGGCGGCGGTGGGGAAGCCGGCGCCGCCGCGGCCGCGCAGACCGCTACGTTCGATCAGGGCGATGGTCTCTTCAGGCTTAAGCTGCGCGCGGCAGTGTCGCAGCGCGGCGAAGCCGCCGTGGGCCAGGTACTCGTCGAGGTCGGTGGGGTCGAGGTTGCCGCAGTGCTCGGTCGCGATGTGTGTCTGCGGCTGAAGGAAGGCGGCGACGGGCGGGTCGTCGGGGGCGATGCGGCGGCCGTTCGATTGTGCGGCGGCGGCATCGCGGCGGAGCCAGTCAATTGTGGCGGTGCAGGCCTGGTGCAGGCGGCGGAAGACGTTCGGGGCGGGGAAGTGGCGGCGCACGATGGCAGCGCAGTGTTCGGGCGTCACGCGGGCATAGCTGACCGTTCGGCCGTCGGCGAGGTCGAGCTCGACGAGCGGCGTCTGGTGGCACATGCCGACGCAGCCGACGCGTTTGACGCCGACATGGGTGCCGTTGCGGCCCAGGGCGGCGCTGAGGGTGTCGTGGACGCGGCCGCTGCCGTTGGCCACGCAGCAGGAACCCAGGCCGATGCGGATTTCGCCGGCCCGGGGGCGCCCGTCGGTCGTGTGCGGCGCGGGCGGCGCGGGCGGCCGGCCGTTGCGTGCCGCCGTGGCATTCAGGACGGTCTGGACCACGGTGTCACTGAGCAGGTGGCCGTGGGTGGTGCCGTCAACTTGCAGGACGGGCGCGAGCGTGCAGCAGCCCATGCAGGCCACCGGTTCGATGGTGTACTTGCGGTGCGCGTCGGTGTCGGTATCCGGGGCGATCGCCAGGCCGCGGCGCAGCTCATCGGTGATCCGGGCGGCGCCGGCAACATGGCAGGCCGTGCCGTGGCAGACCTTGATGACGTGCTCGCCCACCGGTGTGTGGCGGAATTGCGGGTAGAAGGTCGCCACGCTCATAAGCTGGGCCGGCGTGATGTCCGTGTGTTGGCAGATGTGGCGCAGGGCGGCAGCGGGGAGATAGCGGTAGTGGGCCTGTACGGCTTGCAGGATGGGAATCGCGGCGGCCCGATCGGTACCGGTGTGCGCGATGATCTGATCGACCGGCGCCAGGTCGATTTCGTCGGGGGCCGGTTTGGCTGCGGGCGGTGCCGCCACGGGTTGTATCACGGGCAAGGCGACCACCCCGGGCTTGGTCGGCACGGCGGGCGGACGCGCGGCGATCAGGCGCCCGGCACTGAGGAGGAATGCGGCCGCGGCCGTCAGGAGCGTCCAGGCCAGCGCCCTCGAACGCTCGTCGCGCGTGAGCGTGGCCAGCGTCTCGGTTTCGTACTCCTGGTGCAGGACGGCTGCCACCGCCGCATCGTGCTGGCCTTGCTCGCGCAATGCCGTGACAAGTGCGGCATGTGCCGCGGCGCGGCGGTGGGCGACGAGCGCGTCGGCCGTCAGCCAGCCGGCCGTGACGAGCGTGGCAACGCCGGTCACGATGGTCAGCAGCAGGGCGACGGTCTTTGCGGGATAAGCGCGCACGCGGGGCCTCGAGGGCTAATCTGACGGGGTGGTGGTTGACGGCTGCGGGTCGCGGTCTCGCACGCGGTGCCGGGGGCAGTAGTTGAAGCACCGGGCGCAATACAGGCACGTGCTGCGCTCGGCGCGCAGGTTCTTGATGGCGCCGTAGGGGCAGGCGTCGGCGCACAGGCCGCAGTCCAGCTCCTTGTCGGGCGTGATGTTTACGCTGCGCCAGGAGAAGCGGGAAAGGAGCGACAGCAGCACGCCGTAGGGGCACAGGTAGCGGCAGTAGGGTCGGCCGACGAACAGGGCAAGTATGAGCAGGCCGCCGCCGATGAGCAGCATGTAAGTGGGGCCGGCGAAGCGGAAGAAGGGCACGAAGGGATCAAAGCGGCAGATGATGAAATCGCGGGTGAAGGTGGGGTCGGAGTCGGCGCCGGTGGCGGCCGACCGGGTGGCCAGCCAGATCGCCAGCAGGAGGTAGAGCCATTTGACCGCGCGCAGCGGGCGGTCCAGCCAGTTGGGTACACGCAGCGGCTTGAGCAGCACGAGTTCCTGGATCGCCCCCAGCGGGCAGACGCCGCCGCAGAAGACGCGCCCGAACAGCACGGCCATGATGAGCGGCAGCAGGAAGATGGCGATGACGTAGTAGGAGATGAGCGCGTCAGGGTCAGTGAGGGCGGCGGCGACGTTCTGTATGGCGCCGATCGGGCAGATGCAGCCCTGGCGGTAGAAGCCGAAGTAGATCAGGCAGGCGCCGGCTAGGGCGAGGAGGCCGGCGCGACTGCGGCGTTTTAGCACCAGCCAGACGCCGATGAGCAGGGCCGCCGCGAGCAGGCCAACGTCAAGGGCGGCGTGCCACTGTGGCCGTGGTGGGTGGTACTGGACGACGGGGGTGACGTAGCCTTCGCCGATGTCCGCTTCGCTTGGGGCGGCCTCGACGGGGCGGTGGTAGTCATACTGATGCTGTGCCAGCAGCGGTGTGCCGCCGAGTGTCAGCAGCAGGAGTGCTGCCAGGGTAGTCCGGTGGCGGCGCGGCGACGGACTAGTTGTAAGCGGGCCGCCGGGCTTCACCGGGCGGCCTCGCTGGGGCGCGGCGGCTCGCGCAGGTAGGCCGCGTGGGGACAGGCCAGGGCGATGGCGCAGCGATTGCAGTCGAGGCAGAGGCTGTGGCGGACTTCGAGGCGAATGGAGCTGAGGCCGGCCGGCTCCTTGCAGGCCAGGACGCACTTGCCGCAGCCGTTGCAGCGCTCCTCGTCGATGGTGTACTCGTAGTAGTTGTTGGCAGGGTCGTCCGGGTCGATCCAGCCGATTGGTTTGCGTTCGATGGCGTCGCGCGGGCAGAGCTTCAGGCTGGGCAGGCCGCGTTCATCGATGGCGCTCTTCACGTCGAAGTACGCCGGACAGATGTAGCAGCGGCCGCAGCGGGCGTGGTCGTTGACGGCCCGAACGGCTGAAAGGGGCAGGACGCACTGACTGGCGCACAGCTCACACGCCTCAATGCCGACGGCGCCGAGTCGGCTGTTGATGCACAGGTCGCAGTTGATGCGCCAGGCGCCTTCGGCGTCGGCCCGCCGCAAAAGCAATGCCCCTAGTCCGCCCAGGCCGAGTAAGGCCGTGCCGCGGACGGCGTGCCCGAGCAGCTCGCGGCGTGTTTGCGGTTCGTTCATGGCTGCACCCCTTGGTTGGTGGGGGCATCGGCGACTGGGGGGCCGAGTGCGGCCGGCTCTGGTGCAAACACGCAGATGTGCAGCCGGACCGTATCGACGACATACAAGTGCCCCTGGTTGTCCGTCGCAATGCTCATGTTCTTGCAGGCGGGGTCGAAGCTGTCCGGGCCGATAACCGTGAGGAGTTGTCCGGCGGTGTTGTAGAGCTTGACGCCCGGCGGGGCCTTCACGGTGACGGCGATGTCGCCGGCGCCGGTGATGGCGAGATTAGTCGGGTTGCAGCAGCCGGTGAAGCCGGCCGGGTCGCGGCCGTCGAAGCGGCCGATGTGACCGAGCAACTCGCCGGCGGTCGTGTAGCGCTCGACGCGGTGCCGGCCGGAATTGGTGACGTGGATCACGTTCTCGTTGTCGACCGTCAGGTCAAGCACGCCGCTAGGCAGTTGGAGGCCGCGGCCGCGTGCCGGTCGGCCGATGTCGCCCTGGAACTCGCCTTTCTGATCGTAGCGGTGGACGCAGCGAGCACGGGCGTCGGCGAGCAGGACCTCGTCGCCGGCGAAGCCGATGGCTGTGATAAGCCCCAGGCGCTGCGGATCGCGCCAGGTGTCGCGGAGGTTGCCGCAGGCGTCGAAGCGTTCGACCTGCTCGGCCTGGCCGACGTAGATAGTACCGTCGGGCGCGATGGCGATGCAGTGCCCCGGACGGGCGGTATTCCAGGAGTGGAGCAGTTCGCCGGCGGGTGAGAAGACCTTGACCGCGCTGTCACCGACGGTGTGGATGCGGCCGGCTGAGTCGACGGCGATTCCGCGCAGGGCCTCGGCGAACTGGGCCGGGCCGGAACCCTGGCCGGCGATGGTGCGCACCAGGCGGTACGGAGGCGTGGCCGGGCGAGCGGGCGGTTCACCCGCGCGGTGGTCGGGCGGGGCGACGAAGGAGACGCCGGCCACGCGTGTAGCGGCCGCGGCGGAGGCTGCGGCGGCGGGCGCGGCGGCCACGTCAATGCAGATCATTCTGGTCATGTCGCGCAGCACGAGCTTGCCGTTGGAGAGCGCCATGGGGGCCCAGGCGTCGTGTCCGGGCAGCAGCTTGGCGCTGGCCAGCTCGCGGTATTCGCTGGTGTTGGCCTCCAGCAGGCGCAACACGCCGGTCTTGCCTTCGAGGATGAAGAACAGGTCGTCGGCCAGGAGGAAGCTGCCAAGCTCGAACGAGGCATGGTTCTGGCTGGTCCAGACTTCGCGGCCGCTGAGGTCGAGGCAGGTGAACAGCCCGCGGCGCTTCTTGCCGACGGCGAACATGTGGTCTTGATACAGGATCGGCGTGTGGACTTCGGAGTTCCACTCCTCGCCGCCGAGATCAAACACGGTTTCGGTGGTGAACTGGTCGTCGGTGCGGCTGACGCGCAGCATGATGCTGCCGGCGTCGTAGCCGGCGGTCATGAAGACGCGCTCGCCGTCGATCGGCAGGGGTGACGGGGCGACCGCGACGTTGAACTTGCGTGGGTGGAACCAGAGCAGGCGGCCGTCATCGGCGGCGACGCCAAGCGGTCCGAAGAGCGTGCACCAGAGGTACTGCTTCACGCCGGCCAGTTCGGCGGGCATGACGGAGGAATGGGAGAGCGGCCACTTCTCGGGATTGGGGGTGCGCCAGATTTCGTCGCCGGTGTCCTTGCGGAGCGCGACCATTAGGGCGTCGCCGCCGGGGGCGAGGATAACGCGGTCGGGCTCGATGAGGGGGCACTGGCCGTTGTACCACGGGGGGATCTGGGCGCCGTAGTCGTGCACGAAGCTCTTGCGCCACAGTTCCTGGCCGGTCTGGGCGTCCAGGCAGTAGAAGACGCACTTGGGATCGAGGGAGAAGACATATTTGTCATCGACGGCCGGGACGGCGCGCGTGATGCCGTGGTTGGGGCGGATGCGCTGGGTAGTGCGATAACGCCACACTTCGCGGCCCTCGTCCAACGTAACGCAACGGACGTACCACTCGTTGTCGTCCTGGCTGTAGTCGTTGAAGTAGACGCGGTCGCCGTGGATGGCGACGCCGGCGTAGCCCTGGCAGACGTCCAGGCTCCAGCGGACCGGCGGGCCGTCCGGAGGCCACTGGCGCAGGAGGCCGGTGGCGCGTGCGATGTTGTCGCGGCGCGGCCCGCGGAATTGCGGCCAATTCTCCGCCGCGGCCGTGCTCGCGAGAACTGCCCCGGCCCAGATGGTCAACAGCCAACGTCGCATGGGTCGTCGCTCTGCCTGCCGCGGCCCGGCTCGCAACCGGCCCGGCGCGTGGATTGCTACCCATTGTACCCGCTTCGTCGGCGAGTGGCGCGCAAATCCGCGCGGCGGCGGCGGGGTGTGTCGGAACTTGTCAGTCGCTTTGCGGGCGCCACGGTAGCCAGCTAACCTGTGAGGCGCAGAGTGGCGGCCCGCGCGCGGGACCGCCAGCGTGGCGTCCGCTGCGTCTGCGGGACGCGGTTTGAGCGGGATAGGCATGGCTGTTCAAGCGGGCAGATCGTGGCCGGATCAGGAACATGCGAAACTCTGAATACGTAACTTGTGGGCGCGTATGCGCGTGGTCGCGGGGCGCGCTGGTGGTCGTCGCGCTGTTGGTGTCGGCGGCTGAGGCAGCGGGGCAGTGGCCGCAGTGGGGTGGGCCGCAGCGCAATTTCTGCTGCGACGCCGGACCGTTGGCGGACAAGTGGTCGGCCGAAGGACCGCCGAAGGTCTGGAGCCGGGACATCAGCTACGGCCATTCGGCCATAGTCGTCGATGAGGGCACGCTGTATACGATGTACCGGCGCGACGACCAGGATATCGTGCTGGCCCTGAAGGCTGACACCGGTGAGACGGTCTGGGAGACGGCCTACGCGGCGCCGACGAAGCCGGACATGCAGCTTGATTTTGGCCCGGGGCCGCACGCGACGCCGCTGGTTGTCGGGGAGCGCGTGTTCACCGTCGGGGCGATGGTGCATCTGACCGCGCTGGACAAGCGCAGCGGGCAGGTGGCGTGGTCGCATGATCTGATGGAGAAGCTGGGGGCCGGTCACCTGGGGCGCGGCTATGGGGCCAGCCCGATCGCCTACGACGACATGGTCATCGTGAACGTGGGCGGGCGGGCGGCGGAAGTGGCCGGCGTGGCGGCGTTCAAGCAGGCGACCGGCGAAGCGGTCTGGCAGAGTGAGCATCTGGGCGGCGGCTATCCGTCGCCGATCCTGGCGCGCTTCAACGGTGTAGATCATCTGATCGTGACGCAGGGTGCGGAGCGCGTCGGTCTGGACCCGGCGACCGGCAAGACGCGCTGGCGTCTGACGGTTGATTCGCAGTCGGCCGCGATCATGGCCACGCCGGTCTGGATCGAGCCTGACCGGGTGTTCTTCACAGCGGCCTACGGGGGCGGCAGCCGGCTGCTGCGGCTTAGCGTGACGGACGAGGGTGATTATGCGGTGGAAGAGCTGTGGCATAGTCGGAAGATGAAGGTGCACCACGCGAGCGTCGTGCAGATTGGCGATTACGTTTACGGCTCCAGCGGGGATTTCGGGCCGGCTTTCATGATGGCGATAGACCTGCGGGACGGCGCGGTGGTCTGGCGGGAGCGCGGGCTTGCCAAGGCCAACGTGTTGTACGCCGACGGGAAGCTGATCATTCTGGACGAGACCGGGCTGCTCGCGCTGGCGACGGCGACGCCGGAGGGGCTGACGGTTCATTCTCAAGTCCAGATGCTGGCGGAGAAGGCCTGGACGGCGCCGACGCTGGTTGGAACGCGGCTATACCTGCGCGACTATAAGACGATCATGGCGTTGGAGTTGGGCGCCGTTGCCGGTTCGTAGGTCGCTGGGCCGGCGCCGGCACCGGCTGCGCGTGTCTTGCATGCAGGAGGTGCGCTGATGTTGAGGGTTTGCCCGGCGGGGTTGCTGGTGACCATAGTGCTGGCGTTGGCGGCTGACAGGCTGGCGGCTGGTGGTGAGGTGCCGCCGCGGGCCGCGAGTGGTCAGACATTGGTTATCCCGCCGGAAGTGGCCGAGCTCGGCGAGGTCTATCACGTTGTGCCGGACACCGTGGCGCAGCTCACGCTGACTTCCGATGCGGCCATGCGGCGGGCGGTCATTGCGAGCCAGCGCGTGGTGGGCTACCTGGCGGCGCCGTTCGAGCCGGAGGATACGCCGCAGCCGCTGCTGGCGGGGGCGGCGCGGGTGCCGGCGGCGTCACTGCGCTGCGGCCTGGATGGGATGGACACGTTCCTCCAGAGCGCCACGGCCTTCAGCACGGCCGACCATCCTGAACTCACATTGCAGTTCAAGGATTTCCGTGACGCGCAGCTCGAAAGCGATGCGGACGGGCGCCGAATCTTCACGCTGACGGTGGCAGCCGAGCTGAAGGTCAAGGACAAGATGGTGCCGCTCGAGTTTCCGGCGCGGCTGACGTTCGTGCCATTCACGTGGCGGACAATGCGCATCAGCCTGGGCGACCTGTTGATGCTGCGTGGCACGGTTGACGTCAAGACGATCGCGCTGGGTCTGCTGCCGGAAGGACATACGAACTTCGATCTGCTGGCGGAAGAACTGCGGCTGGATCTGTGCCTGCTGGCCAGCACGGTGGCGCCCGACGCGCATCTCGATCCGACCTTCAGCGTCATGGAGTACCATCAGCAGTTGCAGCTTCTTACGCTGCTGCGTGATTTCCGTGACACTGAGCAGGGCTACGCGTTCGGGCGGAAGGCGGTCCGCGAGCACTGGGACGATGGGCCGGCCTTGAATCGGCTGGCGACGGCCGTGCTGGACCTGACCGAGGTTGAGCTGCGCGACCTGGCCTTTGTGCGCAGCGCCGCCGAGCGGGCCAACGAACTGACCGGGTCCCGTGATCCGGCGGTGCTGTATACGCTGGCACGCCTGAGCCGGACATGCGGCGAGTTGCCGGCAGCGCTGGAGTGGATCCGCAAGGCGGCCGAGCACCTGGAGGGGGCGGCGCGCGACGTGGCGGGCCCGATCCGCGCCACGCTGGGGCGCTACGAGGCAGAAGCGCGCGCGGCCGAGAGCGACGGGGATGGCGGTTGAGGGGCGGCGGCCGGGACGCGGCCGTGATCGGCGCTGACGAAGCGGCTACGGCGGCAAGCGCACTTCGCAGGTGCGCTGAGCCGAGAGCACGCGCTGCGTTAGGTAGTCGATGAAGGTGGCGTTGATCGTGATTGTGCTGTGGCGGGGCGGGCCGTGCGGCCAGGGGCATCTCACCGTGTAATGATTGGTCAGCAGCTTGCCGTGCCACAGTTCGCGGGCCTGCTCGACGGGAAACACGTATTCGCCGACGAGGTTCTCGCCCGGGGGGGCGGCCAGGTCGTATAGCTGGATGCGTATCTCGCCGGCGACCTTCAGGACGTCGCCCTCAGCGTCGCGCGGCCGCAGGTAGACGACCACGCCATCGTCGCCCGGCTGCCCGTCCGCGTCATAGCCGCCGGACAAGCGGTCGATTTCAAGCTGGACCGGGTGGAAGAGCTTGGCGAGGTCCTCCGGCTTGATGGCCCGCACGGTGTCCAGCCGCTTGGTAAGCGTGTCGATGGTGGCGCGCTGAGCGGTGAGCTGGTCCTGCTGGCCGGCAATGGTTTCGCGCAGCACTTGCAGCTCGCGCTCGTAGTCGATCCGCCCTGTGGTCTGGCAAGCGCCGGTCAGCAACAGGGTCATCACGCCCGCCAGCAGCGCCACGCACCCGGCGACGCGGGCGCCATGGTTCCGGCCGATCCTTCGGGCCGGCGGCAGCGGGCAATTCGGCGACATGCGGTCCTCGTCAATTCGTCCTGAGGGCCGGCGTTTCCGGCATGGCCTCCAGAATGCTGTCCACCAGGTTATAGGCCACGGATTGTTCGGCGTCCATCCAGTTGTTGCGATCACAGTCGGCGGTGACCTGTTCGAGCGTCTTGCCGGTGTGATGGGCCAGCACGCGGTAAAGGTGCTCCTGCGTGCGGATCATCTCCTCGATTTCGATCTTGAGGTCGGTGGCCGGTCCGCGCGAGCCGCCCATGGGCTGGTGGATCATCATGCGGGCGTGCGGGAGGATGAAGCGTTTGCCGGGCGCGCCGGCGGCCGCCAGGACGGCGCCCATGCTGGCGGCGATGCCAATGACGTAGGTGGCCACGGGACAGGGCACGTACTGCATGGTGTCGTAGATACCCATGCCGCTGTAGACGCTGCCGCCGGGCGAGTTGATGTACAGGTGGATGTCGGCCTTCTTGTCCTCGTTGGCCAGGAAGAGCATCTGGGCAACGATAAGGTTGGTGAGGTCCGAGGTGACCTCGTCGCCGAGGAAGATGATGCGGTCTTTGAGGAGGCGGGAGTAGATGTCATAGGCGCGCTCGGCGCGACCCTCGCGCTCCACCACGATCGGCACCAGTTGCGAACTCGACATGCGGGTCATCCTTCCCTATTTCTTCTTCTTGATGTTCTTGCTTTCTTCCAGGATCTCGTCGATGAGGCCGTACTCCTGCGCTTCCTGGGCGCTCATGAAGCGGTCGCGCTCGATGTCCCGGGCGATCTGGTCGGTGGCCTTGCCGGTGCAACTGGCCAGGATCTCTATAATGGTCTTCTTGACCTTGAGGATCTCGTCGGCCTGGATGCGCATGTCGGCGGCCTGTCCGTACATGTAGCCCCAGGGCTGGTGGATCATGACCTTGGCGTGCGGCAAGGCGTAGCGTTTGCCCTTGGTGCCGGCCGCCAGGATCAGAGCCGCGCCGCTGCTGGCCGCCCCGACGCAATAAGTGGCGATCTCGCAGTTGAGGAACTGGATGGTGTCGTAGATCGCCAGCGTGTCGTCGATGTCGCCGCCGGGGCAATTGATGTACATGTGGATGTCTTGATCGCGCTTGACCGACTGCAGGTAGAGCATGCTCTTGATGGTGTGGGAGCAGACGGTGCTGCTGTTGATGGTGATGCCCGGGTCCAGCGGCAAGTCCAGGAAGATGATGCGGTTTTCCAGGAGCAGTTCGTTGAGCCCCATCTGCCGCCAGGCTTGGGGCTGCGCTTGCAGTCGCGGACGTTGAATCTCCGGCCAGTAAGCCATGCGCTCTCCTTCGGTTTCGATCGGCAACGCAGTGATTGTAGGACGCTCACTGCGGATACTGCCGCTTATGCACCGGCCGCCGGCCCCCTTGCCCGGTCGGCCACCGCGCCCGGTGGGCCAGTTGCTAGTCCTTCTTATCGGCCTGATCCGGGTCGGCTTCTTTGACTTCGACGATCTTGGCGTCAGCCAGTAGCTGGGCCACGCACTTGTCCTGCCGAATCTGCTCGGCGAGCTGGTCCAGCAGGCCGCCGTTCTGGAGCTCGTCCCGCACGCGGTCGAAGCGGCGGTTGTAGCGCCGGGCGATCTGGGCGATGGCCGTGTTCACCTCCTCGTCGGTGACGCCGATCTCGAGCTGCTCGGCGACCTTGGCCAGGATGAAGCTGAGCCTCAGGTCGCGGGCGACGTCTTCCTTGGCGGAGGTGCGCAGCTCATCGGAGTGGGCGGCGATGTCGCTCTCGGGCACGCCCTGCTGCTGCAGCTCGATCAGGCGGCGCTGGATGGCGCGCTCGGTCTGGCGGGTCGAGAGGGCCTCGGGCAGCGCCAGGTCGGTGTTGGTGAGCAGGTACTCGTACACCTGTTCGCGCTTGGCGCGGGCGATCAGGTTATCGCGCTCGTTCTCCATGAGCATGCGGTAGTAGTCGTGGGCGTCCTGTTCGCTGTCGAAGCCCGAGCGCTGCAGGAACTCCTCCACCGGCATGGGCGCCAGGCGCTTGAGCTCGTGGATCTTGAACTCGTAGACGCCTGACTGGCCGCGCACGTCCGCCCGCTCGTAGTCGTCCGGGATGGTGCACGTGGTCTGGCGCGTGTCGCCGACCTTGGCGCCGACCAGGACCTGGTCGAGCTCGGTGAGCGGGATCCCGTCCAGCGAGCTGGGGCGCACGGCGAGCTGCGCGTTCTCCTCGGTCTTGATTTCCTTGCCGTCCACGGTGAGGCGGATGTCGGCCACCAGGAGGTCGTCCTTCTCGGCGGCATCTTCCATGCGGGGCTCGAAACGGCCGCGGATCTTGCGCTGGCGGAGCAACTCCTGGGTGACCATCTCGTCGGTGATGGAGACGTCGGGCGACTTGACTTCGATGCCCTTGAGTTCCGGCAGCTCAAAGACCGGCTTGACCTCGATTTCGCAGACGTACGTGAAGTCGCCGCTGGCGGGCAGCTTGAGCGTTTGCAGGGCCTCGTCGAAATCGACCAGCTTGGCGCCGCCCTCGGCCTCGACGCGGAACAGCGGATCGCCGAGGACGTCCAGTTCGTTGTTCTCCGTGGCGGCGAAGAAGGATTGGCCGACGATCGAGGTGGTCAGCGACTCGCGCACTTCCGATCCGTAGCGCTTCTCGATCAGGGGCCGGGGGGCGCGCCCCTTGCGGAAGCCGGGCACGGTGGCATCGTGCATGAGTTCCTGATAATTGTGATCGAGGTGGTCGGCGATGACCTTCTCCGGGACGGTGATGGACAGTTCCTTGCGCAGCGTGCCAATCTCCTTGATCTCGGCCCGGACCTCCTTCTTGAGGTCTTCGAGGAGTCGCTCGGCTTCCTGGGCAGCCTTCTCGCGGAACAGCGGGTCCTCAGCAGCACCGGGTATCCCGGGTAGTTGCATGTTGTTCTCCCTGATTGAGTGTTATCGACCACCGGCGGGCAGACAGCCTTGCACCGCCGCGGCCGCTGAGCTTGGTTGCGAGCCGCGGGTCGCGCCTAGGCGAAGAGCTGGCCGGCGTCGCCGCCGAACAGTATCGTCACCAGTGCGGACAAAAGCATAGTGATGAAATTGGTCCAGATGCTGGAGAAGTTGACCAGCTCCCAGGCCTGCAACCAGCCGAGTGTGATGGCCCCATAAGAGAGGGCCGCGAAGGTCTTCCAGTAGCGGCGCTGCATAGCGAAGGCTCCTTGCGAGGCGGACAGAGGGCGCACAGACCTCGTCCTGGGACGGGAGGCGGCCGGGCCGCCTCCGGGCGACGCCGGCATCCGCCCGGCGGGCGCATGTAGAGCGCAGTGCTTACGTTACGCCCCGGCGGGCCGCTGTCAAGCTGCCGGTGTTCTGCCGGGCGGCGGGCGAAAGGTCTTGCTGTGCTGCGCAAGGTGTGCAGGGCCCAGTGTCGAACATGGCCAGGTGGGGAACAAGAGCGGAACGGGGTAGCAGCCGGTGTTCCGAGAAAAACGTGGCCTGCACCGGGCGTCGCCGGTGCAAGGGGCGATAAACTGCGACGGCGGACGCGGTTGGCGAATGGGGCGGCGTTGAGCTTAGGCAAACACTTTCAAGGCGGCCGGGGGACTTCCACCGATAGCCTGCTACTGGAGCCAGGCCGCGGGCGGGTGCACCCCGCCGGGCGGGGGCTCCGCTGATCTGACTCCGGACGCAAGGACGCGCCGGCGATGTGAGACGGCGCCTGTGACGGCTCGGTTCGGGCCCCGCTTGGAATAGCGGTGTTTCACGTGGCGCTCATCGTGGAGGCGTCCAGAATGTCCGAACCCCTCCTGATTCGGTACATGCAACCCCTGATTACGGGTCGGCGGGCGGAGTGCTTTGCGCTGATCGCTGATGCGCTCGCCGCGGACATGGGGGCGGAAGAGCTGCTGTGCGACGTGGTGTGGCCGGCGATGGTTCAGATTGAGCGGCTGTACCGCGACGACCGGGTCAACATGGCCACGGAGCACATGGCCTGTCGCATAAACCGGGTAGTAGCCGACCAATTGCAGCCGCGGTTGCGGACGCAGCCGGCCAACGGCAAGCGCGTAATCGTCACCAGTGCCGAAAGCGTCCAGGAGGAACTGGGGGCCGAGATAGTTGCTGACCTGCTGCAGGCCGATGGCTGGGATGTGTACCTGGTCGGCGGCGGGGTTCCGCACGACGAGATCCTGGCGCTGGTGGGGCAGCATCGGCCGGAGGTCCTGCTGCTATTTGGCACTAGTCCGGAAGATGTGCCTGATACGCGCAAGCTGGTTGAGCTGATTCGCGAGGTGGGCGTGTGCCCAACCATGAACATCGTCGTCAGTGGCGGCATCTACAACCGGGCCGATGGGTTGTGGCAGGAAGTGGGGGCCGACCTCTTCTCCCCGGAAGCGCGCGAGCTGCGCACCTGTCTGCGTGACCTGCCGCCGCGCGCGCCGCACACGCCGCGCCTGGGCGTGGTGAAGAAGCGGCGCCGGCGGCGCAAGGGGGCGGGGGCGGCGACGGCCCTGCGGCCGGCGCAGGTGCTGGAGGCCGTGCCGGTGATGTGATCGCGGTGCGGGCACACGGGAACCGGCAGAGTCCCCGTCTGACGGTTCGAAACGCGCCACGGACGGCGGATCGGGATCCGGCGAAGCGAGCGGCGTCGGCGAAACGAGGTTGCCGACGCCGCTTGTGTGTTATGGGGCGGCTCGGCGCAGTCGGCCGGCGGGCAGGGGCCGGCGCCTGCGCAACCGGGCATCAGGCGTCGGCGGCCAGGCCGATGGCCGAGGCGAGCGCGTGGTCGGCCGTGTGGGATATCGAGATTAGGATACGGTCGATGCCGAGCGAATGGGCGCGGTCGGCGGCGGCGGCGTGCAGCGTGACATGCGGCTTGCCGAGGGGATCGGGCAGGGTCTCGACATCAGTCCAGCGGATATCGCCGCGCCAGCCGGTGCCGAGGACCTTCAGGACGGCCTCCTTGGCCGCGAAGCGACCGGCGAGGCGTTCGGCGGGCCGGCGGTAGCGCAGACAGTAGTCGCGTTCGGCGGGAGAGAATACGCGTTCGAGGAAGCGGTCGCCGTGCGTTTGCCAGGCCCGCGCGATGCGGTCGCAACGGACGAGGTCGATGCCGTGGGCGATTATTGGCATGGGCGCTACCTGACGAGCGGTCCAGCGGTAGGGCGCTCCATCATCCGGAGTCAGAGCGAGACGACGTCAGGGGATCATGATAAGGGAGCAGGGCGGGTGTGCGAAGAGCGGGGTCCGGAGGACAAAGGGTGCTGCTCAGAGGACGATTCCGCCGCTGATGCCGGCGGTCATGCCGATCCAGAGCTGCCCGACAGCGGAATCGAAGTGGGTATATGTGACCGTGGCCCGCAGAGAGCGTGGGGTCAGGGTCTGAAGACCGGTGGCACTGATGACGGTGGGGGGCGAGTTCTTGGCGTGGATGTCGCGGGCACTGAGGAGGAGCCTGAGGCGGCCGCCGACGATGTTGGTCAACTCGCCGATGGCGTCGCCGAGGTCGGTCCAGTCCATGGGTGCGTTGGTTCCGGCGAAGCGAGTGGCCACGCCTTCGGCGGCGGCACGGGTGAAGCCGAGGCCGATGGTCCAATGGACGTCGCCGACGATCGCCGTCATGCTCAGAACGATTTCGCCGGCGCGGATGTCGGCGTTTTCCGGCGCGATGTTGAGCTTCAGATCGCAGGCGCGGGCGAGGACGTCCTGGAGTGCGAGCGGGAGGCAATCGGCGTGCGGAACGCGGTTGGAACCGGCCGCATCAGGGATGCTGTCGATCAGGCTCTTGAGGCCGGCGCGGAGGCGGTCGCGGTCCACGGGCTTGAGCATTAGGGCGTCGACGCCGGCTTCCTGAACGGCCTCGCGCAGGCGGTCGACGTTGCTTTCACCGGTGATCATCACGATTGGCGGCGGGCTGGTGTGGCGCTGGCGCAGCTCGCGCACGAATTCGACGCCGGTCATGCGCGGCATGTTCATGTCGATGAAGATCACTTGCGTGCGATCGGGGCGGAACTTGTCCAAAGCCTCCACGCCGTCCTGCGCCTCGGCGAAGACGAAGTCGGCCAGGCCGGTTTGCTTGAGCGCGGCCATGATGAGCCGGCGGGTGGAGGTCGAATCGTCGACTATGAGGGCATTGATTCTGCGTGCCACGGGATGCCACCTCGGTTGGAATACCGCCGGCCCGGTAACTAATCAGGCCGGGAGCGTACCACAATTGTGGCAAGCTGGCGAGCGGCGAAGTCCATATGTCGGCGCGCGTGTAACGGGCGCGAGGCTATTGGGGACATGGTGTCGGAGTTGCGCGGCGGTTTGCCAGCAGCCAAGCCAATACGAAAGCGGTTACGCTGCCCAGGGGGACATACCAGGGCCAGGACAGGATGTCATAAGTGACCGCGCCGGACTGATCGGGCGAGTTGACGCCGAAGTAGCCGCGGTAGTTGACCAGGATCATGGCGGCGATGCCGACAACAAGAAGCGCGGTCTGAAGCAACACGGGCAACACTGGCGGGCGCGCCGGGCGATAGGTCCACGTCGCTACTAGCCACCAGACCAGCAGAGCGGCACCGGCCGGGCAGGTCACCCAGAATGACCAGGGGGCGTGGAAGACGGCGGCGAAGACGAAGAGCACTGAGAGCGGGGCCGCGAACTGATAGCCCCAACCGTCAACTCTCAGCGGCAGAAAGCCCAGCAGGAAGCCGGCCAGCAGGGCGCCGCCAGTGAAGCCGGCCATGGCCAAGGCGAGGTCGAGGATGGCGGGGTAGTGGGTTGTCATCCCGGCGGCGACGTAGGCCATCAGCGCCAGAATTGCGCCCCAGAACAGCACGAACACGCGGCCGGCACGGACGGCGTGACGTTCTGCGCGGGCCTCATCGAGCGCGGCCGTGGGCCGGAGGAATTGGCGCAGGGGCAGGTAGCAGGCCGACATGGTCGTCTGGCTCAGGGCGGCGAGGATGCTGGTAAGGCTGGAGATGGCGGCGGCGAAGATGGCGGCTATGAGCATACCCTTGAGGCCAATGGGGATCACGTCAACGATGAAGATCGGGAAGATGCGGTTGGGCTCGCGGTTGAAGAGCGTCAGCGCCTCGCCGGTCAGCATGGGGAAATCGGGGTGGCGGGCGACCTCCGGCGCCAGGTCGGGCGGCGACTGGCGGTAGTAGGCATACAGACCAACGCCGACGAGCATCACCATGACCGTGACCAGCAGGCCGGCGGCACTGGTGATCATGGCCCAGCGGGCGTGGCGTGCGCTGCGGCAGCAGAACATGCGCTGGACGATGAGCTGGTCGGTGCCGTACGGGCCGAGGCCGCCCCAGGTGGCGGCGATGACCGCGGCCCAGATGGTGTAGGGCTTGGTGAGGATGGCGGGCCAGGTAGTCTCGAAGTCGAAGAGGGTGAACTTGCCCCAGTCCCACCAGGCGCTGGTTTCGCGGGCATACCAGCCGGCGCTGAACAGACCGGCCAGTCCGCCATCCAGATTGGCTGCGACGGTGGCGAGGGCCACCACGGCGCCGGCCACGAACATGAGGAACAGCAGGACGTCGGTCCAGATGACAGTGGCGATGCCGCCGATGAGCGTCCAGGCGACGGCCACGACCGTTATGAGGATGATGGCCCAGGCCAGCGGCCCGCCCCCGCAATGATCCGCCAGCCAGCCGAGCTGATCGCTGAGTACGACGGTGAGGACGAGGGCGGTCAGATAGACGCGGGCGGACTGGGCCAGTACGCCGCCGAGGGCGAAGAGGGCAGAAGCGACGCCGCGGACGTTTCCGCCGAGTTGGTTACCCATGTAGTCATAGGGACTGTAGACTTCGCGCTTGTAGTAGGCGGGGACGAGGACGTAGCCGACGATTACGCGGGCGAGCAGGTTGCCGATGAGGCCGAGTTGCAGGTAGGTGAAGTTGCCGCCGGTATTGAAGACGACGTAGGGCACGCCGACGAACGTGACGGCGCTGATCTCGGTGGCGATGATGGAGCCGCTGACGGCGTACCAGGGGAGCTTACGGCCGCCGAGGAAGAAGTCGCGGATGGTGGCCTGGCGGCCGGCGAGGGCGGTGCCGAGCCAGGTGGTCAGGGCGAGGTAGCCGAGCACGACGGACCAGTCGATCCAGGTGAAGCGAGCGCTGAGGCTGGCCAGCAGGTCGCAGCTCATGCGGTTTTCGCCGCGAGGATGTCAGCGACGTGGCCGTGGTGATCGGCGAGCAGCCGTTCGGCGGTTGGGCGATCAACGCGGCGAGCGTGCATGACCAGGGCGGTCTTGACGTGTCCGCCGGCATGGTCAAGCAGGGCGCGGGCGGCGGGTGGGTCGAGGGTGGTAATGGCCTGGATGATGCGGGTGCCGCGCTCGATGAGCTTGCTGTTGACGCGCGTGTTGACATCGACCATCAGGTTTTCGAACGTCTTGCCGATGCGGACCATGCTGATGGTGGTGATCATGTTGAGAACCATCTTGGTGGCCGTGCCGGCCTTGAGGCGCGTGCTGCCGGCGATGACCTCGGGGCCGACCAGGACGCGGATGGAGACGTCGGCGTCGTCGGTGACGTCCGTGCCGGCGACGCAGCCGAAGAAGATGGTCTTGGCGCCGCGCTGGCGGGCGCGTTGCAGGGCGCCGTGCACGTAGGGGGTGGTGCCGCCGGTGGTGATGCCCATGACGACGTCGCGCGGGCCGACATCGAGCTCGTCGATTCTGGCGGCGCCGTCGGCGGGGAAGTCCTCGGCGTTTTCGATGGAGCGGCGGAGGGCGTCGTAGCCGCCGGCGATGACGCCCTGGACCATGCGCGGGTCGGATAGAAAGGTGGGCGGGCATTCGGCCGCGTCGAGGACGCCCAGCCGGCCACTGGTGCCGGCGCCGACGTAGATGAGGCGGCCGCCGGCGTTGAAGGCAGCGACGACCAGCTCGATGGCGCGACAGATGTCGGCGCGGGCGGCCGCCACGGCCGGGGCCACCGTGGCGTCTTCGGAGTTCATGAGGTCAACCGCTTCGGCGATCGACATGCGGTCGAGGTGCGTCGAACGGGGGTTGCGTAGTTCAGTCAGGAGGTGTCCGCGGCTCTGCATTCTGCGGGCTCCACTGGGGATCGTGAAAGATCGGGCACGCGCACCGTTCGGGCGTGTGGCTAGTGTGGCCGAATCGTGGTGGGCTGGCAATGCGCCTACGCGGGCGTGTGGAGGGCGCAGGCGGCGGTGATGGCGGCGCCGAGGGCAGGGGCGGCACGCAGGCGGGAAGCCACGAGCCAGCCGGGGCGCAGGTGGCGCTCTTGCAGGCAGGCAGCTATGAGGTCCTGGTCGTGCGTATTCTCAATCGCGACGGCCAGGCAGGCAGCCAGCCGGTCGTGGAAGAAGGGGCGATAGTCAGGCTGGTCGAGGATCCGGCCTAAGCGCTGGCCGATGATGACGCGGTCGAGGATGGTGCCGCGGAAGGGATGGTCCGGGTCGAGATCGGCGTAGGCCAGGCCGCGCGGCGGGTCGTCGGGGCGGCCGCGGCGGATGGTCCAGAGGCGTTCGAAGATCAGCTCGGCCAGGACCAAGGCGGCGGTCTCGAGCCAGGCGATGGCGGTCGGTTCGCCGGCGGCCGCCTGAACCTCAGGGTACGGGCTGGTCGTATCTGGCGGAGCAGTAGTGCCGCCTCGGGCGAGCAATTGGCCATACACGCGGTTGAGCCCGGCCGCCGAGATGAGTTGCTCGAATGTGGGCCCGAGGATGCACGGGAACTGCCAGGCTTTGAGCAACCAGGTTTGCGCGTCGTCGAAGGGTATGAGGCGGTTGTGGAGCTTGAGGGCGTCGGCGACGCCCGTGCCACAGCCAACGTAGTAGGCGTTGGCGACGTCGCGGAAAAGGCCGTCGGCCGCGTACTCCTCGCCGAGGCCGCAGCAGTCCGCGTCGTTACCGAGCCTGGATAATGGGGCGGCGAGTTCGAGCCCGGCCGCCGCGAGGGCATCATCAAGGGCGTCGAGGTAGTCCGGGATGCGCGGGCCGTTGTTGCAGACGGCGATGCCGCGCTGATCGGGCGTCTTGAGACCTGGCAGGCCTATCCCCAGGAGGATGCGGTGCGTGCCGCACTGGCCGGCGACCTCCGCGATGGCGGCCGTCGCGGCGTCAATCCATGCACGGCCCTGAGTGACTTCGGCGGCGGTCAGGCGGATGCGGCCGGCCTGGCGCTGCGCGAGCTGTTCAGCGAGCGGCACGGGCCTGAAGCCGGCGGTTTCGGGGTAGCAGCGGGCGGCGGACTCGGGGCGGAGCGTGAAGGACGCAGGGTTGGCCAGGTCGTCACACGCGACGGCGTGGGCCTTGACCTCAGTGGCGCCGCCGTCGACGCCGATCAGCAGCGGTTCGGGCACGCTCACGGTGTTTGCTCCGGGTGGGTGTTGAGGGCCTGGCGGCGTCGCAGGGCGGCCAGCCGCATGTGGTCCTTGGCGTTGTCGTTGCGGTCGATGGTGGCCTGGTCGATGGCGTGGTCGGTGCCGCCGGCGTGGCGGATGACGCGGTAGATGGGCTCCCAGACGCGGCCGACGTTATAGCGCTCGCTGATGCGGAGCACGAGGTCGTAGTCTTCGCCGTAGTTGCGGCAGGCGGGCGTATCGTTAACGCCGAACCAGCCGAGTTCACGGATGACCTTGATATGGGCGGCGCGGGGGGCGCCGGCACCGTTGAGGCGTAGGAGGTTGTTGCGGCCGTTGTCAGCGGTCCACTCCTCATGCCTGACGACCGGGATGCGCGGGTCGCGCTGCACCTGGCCGGTGCGCTCGTCGAGCGTCCAGACTTCGTAGGAGCCGATCACGACGCCGATGGTCGGGTCGGACTCGAAGACCTCGATGAGGCGCGCGACGGCGTCAGGCGTAAGGCGGTCGTCGGAATCAAGCTGGACATAGTACTTGCCGCGGGCGGCGGTCAAGCCGGCGTTGAGGCAGAGGCCGAGGTTGTTGACATCAACGACGATCAGGCGGACGGGCGGGGCGGTTGGGTCGTGGCGGTCGCCGCCGGGCAGGTGGCGGCGGACGGCGTCCGCGGTCGGGTCGGCCAAGCCTCCGTTGACGACGACGATTACTTCGAGCCTGCGTTCGGTCTGGGCCAGCGCGCTCGCGATCGCGTGGCCGATGAACTTCGGCCGCCGATGAACGGGGATGATGATGCTGGCGAGACAGTCAGTGAAGCGGGCCAACTCGGCGGGCGCGTATTGGACGGGCCGGATGTGCGCACCGGGGGCCAGGTAGGCGCCGTTGTGTCGCAGGTGGGCGGTGCAGGCGCGTTCCATGTCGCGCTGCGTCGCCGGATCGTCCAGCAGATAGGCGAAGACATTGTGGGCGTCGGCCGGCGCGGCGACGGAGTAGAGCGCGCCGCCGAACCGGTTGGCCACGTGCACGAGGCGGTGCTCCTCCGAAATGCGCAGGCGCAGGTCGTAGAGGGCCGCGACCTGATAAGCCCGATCGATACCGCCCAAGGCGCGGACGGTGGGCAGGTGGAATAGCAGCGCGTGGCCGAAATCGACGCTATCGCGGAGGCGACCGGGATGCCAGTCAAGCAGGTGGACGTCCTGGCGCTGGCCGCCGGGCAGGATGCGCTCGTAGTCGGCGTAGACCAGGCCGGCCGGGCCGAACTGGTGGGCTTCCCGCAATGCCGCCATGAGCATGGTTCGGAGCGCCGAGCGTTTGAGCTGCACGGCGGCCTGATCGGTCAGGAGCATGAGCAGGAACTCGCCAGTGGCGGCGTCCAGGGCGCGGACCAGCATGGCGGCTCGGTCGGCGTAGTCGTCGGGGCAGTGTTGAACGCGGGCCGGATCGGCGTTGGCGGGCAGGAAGTCCAGCGACGTCTGCGGGCCGCGTGCGTCCACGACAAACAGCTCGATGTCGGCATGGTCCTGGTCGAGCGCCGCCTGGACGCCGGCAGTGAAAGCCGCGGGCGCATAGGGCAAGGGGCGGGGATACAGCATCACGACCGATACGCGGACATTCTCGAAGCTGGGGGCCATGGGCGCAATTCTACGCCACGGCCGCCCGGATCTGTAGGCTCACGCCGCGCGCCGCCCGCCCGGCGCTAGTCGATCAGGCGCGACTCGGGGACGCCCACCGGCGTCGGCTTCAGGCGATACTGGTCCGAGCGTTCAGCGAGCACGCGACGGAGCCATTCGGGTGAATAGCCGCGCTCCTGCGGTTGGCCGTCGGGGTCCTGCACATAGCCGTCGTTGTACTTCTGCACCAGGTGCTCGCCGAGTTGACGCCAGCGGCGCACGACATCCTCGGCGTGCCAGACACAGTAGTCGGTGAGGTAGCGGCGCATAAGCTGCGCATCGCTGCCGGCCAGTTCGAGGGCGGTCTTCTCGACGGCGGGCTGAAGTGCCAGGAGCGTGCCTTCGAGGTCGCGCTGCACGGCCTGGATGTCGCCGATCATGTCAGAATAGCGCAGATTGGCGTAATTGCCGACGAAATTGAACACCCACCAGGCGGAGTCCCAGGAGAACCTGCCGAGGCTGCCGGTGGTGAAGGATTCGGGCAGCGCGTCGATGCTGCAGTAGAGCGGGACGTAGCAGGTGGTGTAGGTATCATCGACGCCGTACCAGAGCAGGCCGCCGACGGGGTTGGGCAGCCAGTGGCGGGACTGGGCGACGAAGGAGAAGCCGGTCTGCTGGGTTGAGATGGGTCGTTCCCAGGTGTATTCGCCGTCGCCGACGGTCCAGTTGATCGGTCGCCAGCGGTTGGGCGTGTTGTGCGGGCCGGCGTCGAGGCCCTGGGTCATGTCGAAGTCGGTGCCTTCGTAGTGATCGCGCATGAGCGCGAAGACGTCGGCGAGGGCGAGCGGGCGGTCCGGCTTGATGTGGAGCGGGTAGGGCGCGGCGCCGTCAACGGCGCGGTGGTAGTCGGGCGAGAGATTCAACGAGGGAGCGGCGCGGCGGAAGATGCTCCAGACGCGGGCTTCGGCGTAGCGCTGATTCCTGGGCGTGGGCGGGCAGTAGGCGTCGCAGAAGCGGAATGGCCGGCCGGAGGCGGGGTCGTAGTAGCCGCACTCGACGGCGAAGGAGATGACGTCCGCGGCGTAGAGGCAGTTTTCGGGGTCGTCGAGGGGGAACTCGCCGATGCGGGCCTTGTTGGCGTGGACGCAGATCTGGCCGTCGGGAATGCGGACGGCGACCCACAGGGCGCCGTGGCGACCCGGGCCACGGCCGATGATCTCAAGGAGCCAGGCCTCGTTGGGATCGCCGATGGAGATGGACTCGCCGGTGGAGCGGTAGCCGTACCGTTCGACAAGGCCGATCATGACCTGGATGGCTTCGCGGGCGGTGCGGGCGCGCTGGAGGGCCAGGCGCATGAGGTCCCAGTAGTGCATGACGCCGGTGGGGTTCTGGAGTTCGAGCCGGCCGTCGAAGGTGGTTTCGGCGATGGCGAGCTGGTGCTCGTTCATGAGGCCGACGACGGCGTAGGTGTGGGCGACCTGGGGAATCTGGCCGCGGAGCTGGCCGCCCCAGTCGCGAATGTCGAGCATCTCGCCGGGTGGGTAGTCGGCGGCGGGGTAGCGTTGCAGACGCGGGTGAAACTCGCCGTCGCAGGTGTAGGTGATGATGACGGAGCCGTCGGCGGAGGCGCCCTTGGTGATAATGGCGTTGGTGCAGGCGCTGGCGGCGGTTTGGGCGGTGAGCAGGAACAAGGCGGGTGCCAGCAGGCGAGCCCAGAGTGGCGTGGTCATGGTCATGTTCTCCGTGGGGGACGCGGTTATCAGTGCGGCTGCGCCGGCCGGGGCGTACAGCAGTGCGTCTGGACAGCCTGGCGCTGGAGTCGGGCGCTAATACGTGGGAAGTATCGATTGGTCACCTGCGCTACCCTGGCTCCTGAGGATGGCCTTCGGTCACACATCCGGCGACACGCAGGGGCAATGTAGGATCTTCTCGCGGTCGGATCAAACCGCGTTATGGGTGTCGTGACGCCCACCGGTCAGGCCGCTAGAATCGTCGCCTGCTCGGAGTATCACTGTCCAGAGAAGAGGACGTCAAAGGCATGAGTGAGTGCGCGGAAAACCCCCAGCCGGCCCAAATCGGAACGCCCGGCGCGCGCGGAGCGGCGCCGTTGGTTCGTCTTTCTATCATGATGTTTCTCCAGTACGCCATCTGGGGCGCGTGGTCCACCGCCCTGGCGCAGTACCTGGAGAGCACGCTGGGCTTCAGCGGGCAGCAGATCGGCTGGATCTTCGCCTGCCTGTGGTTGGCGTGCATGGTGACTCCCTTCATCGGCGGCCAACTCGTTGACCGTTTCATGCCCACCCAACTATTCCTGGCCCTAGCGCACCTGCTGGGGGCCGTGTTCATGTACCTGGCGGCGACGCAGACCGAGTTCACTCCGATGTGGGGCTGGATGCTCGCCTACAGTCTGTGCTACGCCCCAACCCTGGCCCTGACCAACTCGATCTGCTTCCACAATCTGCGCGACGCGGAGCGCGACTTCGGCAGAATCCGGCAGTGGGGCACGATCGGCTGGATTGTGGCCGGCCTGGCGGTCTGGGGTATCCGCTCGACGTGGCAGTCGGAGCAATGGGTGGACAAGAGTGACCTGCTGCTGATTGGGGCGGTGCTCTCGTTGCTGATGGGGGTGTTCTGCCTGGCCCTGCCACACACGCCGCCGCGGAAATCATCGCAGAACCCGCTGGCCTTCCTGGAGGCCCTCTCGCTCCTGAAGGACCGCAACTTCCTGGTGTTCATCCTGGTCTCGTTCGTGGTGACCACCGAGTTGCAGTTCTATTACATTCCAACGGCGAACTTCCTGGTGGACCGTGGGGCGGCGTCCACAGCGGTTACGGCGATCATGACCGTGGCCCAGGTCGCCGAGATCGTTGTGCTGTTCGCCTTGCTGCACGTGGCGCTGAAGCGTTTCGGCGTGCGGCGGACGATGGCCATCGGCATTCTGGCCTGGCCCGTGCGCTACCTGTTGTTCGTGATTCCCAATTTGCCGGTCAATGTGGCCGCCCTGACCCTGCATGGACTGGGCTACGCGTTCTTCTTCGTGGCCTCCCAGATCTACGTGAATATGAAGGCCAAGGACGACATGCGCGCCTCGGCGCAGGCGCTGTTGGCCTTCTTCACGCTGGGACTGGGTAACTTCCTGGGCACGCTGTTCACCGGTTGGTGCTGGGACCTGTTCAAGGGCGTAGACGGGGCGACGAACTGGACGGGCTTCTTCATGGTCCCGACGGGCATCACTGTTCTATGCGCGCTGGTGTTCCTGCTGCTGTTCCGCGACGACATCAGGGCCGGCGACGGGCAGATTGAGAAGCTTTAGCCGGGAGTGCGGCGAGCCGATTGCCCTGCCGGTTGAAGCGCGCGGGTTACGTGGCGGTCGGCCGGCCTGGTGGTGCTGAGCAATGATGTACTTGTGGGCCACGCTGCTGGTGCTGCTCAATGCCGGCTGGCTGGTCACGGTGCTGCTGGGTCTGCCGGGGACGTGGCTCATGGTGGCATCCACGGCGGCGCTGGCGTGGTGGCAATGGGGCGATCCGGACACGGGGGCGGGCCGGATGTTCAGCGTGACGACGCTGGTCGCGATTGCCATGTTGGCGGCACTGGCCGAGGCGGCCGAGCTGCTGACCGGCGTGCTGGGGGCAACGCGGGCGGGCGGGAGCCGCTGGGGAGCCGGCGGCGCGCTCCTGGGCGGCTTTGTTGGTGCGATCGTGGCGACGCCGCTGATTCCGGTGCCGGTGGTGGGAACCTTGATCGGGGCATGTGTAGGGGCGGCGGCGGGGGCGTGGCTGCTGGAGTTATGGAGCGGGCGAACGCTGGCGGTGTCGGTGAAATCGGGCGTGGGGGCGGGCGTGGGGACGCTGGCAGGGCGAATGATCAAGCTGGCAGTCGGGACGGTCATCTGGCTCATAGTGGCCGTGGCGGCGTTCTGGCCGTGATGGCGTGAGCTGCGTTAGCGGACTTTCAGCAGTCGCAGGCGAATCAGCAGCAGGGTGGGAAGGGCGGCGAGGGCGGCGGGGAGCAGGCGGACGCTGCTGTCGGCGTTGTCCTGCCAGTGGACGCCGACCTCCTGGATGCGAAAGCCGAGCCGGTCGGCCAGGCCGAGGACCTCGCAGTCGAAGAGCCAGCCGTTACAGCGCTGGCGGCTGAAGATGGCGCGGGCCGCATCGTGGCGGAAGAGCTTGAAGCCGCATTGGGTGTCGCGCAATTCCGGCAGGAGCAGCAGGCGGCGCAGCGTACGGAAGATCGCGGCCAGTCGGCGACGGCGGGCGGGCTGCGGGGGGTCGAGGCGCGAGTCAGGCAGGTCGCGGGAGCCGATGACGACGTGGCAGCCGCGTTGCGTCCAGGGTAGGAGTTGCTCAATTTGCTCGATGGGCGTTGAGAGGTCAGCATCGCACATGAGCATGAGGTCGCCGGCGGCGACGAGCATGCCTTGCCGGACGGCGAAGCCTTTGCCGCGGTTGCGGGGATTGATGATTAGGCGGACGTTGCGGTTGTGGCGGGCGAAGTCGCGAACGATGGAGACGGTGTCGTCGCGGCTGCCGTCGTCGATGATGACGAGCTCGAAGCGCCAGCCGGAACCGAGGAGGTACTCATGGATGCGAGTGAGGGTATTCAGGATGCGGGCGGCCTCGTTGAAGGCCGGGATAACGACGGAAAGCGAGGGTTGTTCGGAGGATTCTGGCAGCAGTAGCGGCGGTTTGTCGGGGACGCTTTCCATGGCGATCGGCGGCCATCCGTGGGCTATCTGGCGACGGCGGCACGATAGCCGGAGCGGGCCCGCAGGGCAACGGACGTGGCCGGCCGGAGCGGTGCGGCGGGGGCATGAGTTTGACGCTCTTGGCGGCGGCGGGCTACATTGTGGCACTTGGCAGACGCGCGGGGGAGTGGAGCGCAACCAGCAGGTAATCCATGAGCAATGAGTCGAGCATGCAGTCGGGAAACAGGATCACGCGGCGGGAGTTTGTGCAGGCCGCGGCGGCGGCCGGAGTGGCGTTGAGTGTGCCGGCGTGGGCGCAGGCGGCGGCGGGCGGCGACGGGGACGAGCTGGCCGTGGCGATGATCGGGCCGGGCAGCCAGGGGCGCTGGCTGCTGACAAACTGCCTGAAGATCCCGAACGTGCGGTTTGTGGCGATCTGCGACGTCTGGCCGTACCACCAGGAGTACGCGCAGAACATCTTGAAGAAGTACGACCAGCCGGTGAGCGTGTACGCGGACTACCGTGAGATGCTGGAGCGGGAGCGGCACCTGGACGCGGTCATTGTGGCGACGCCGGACTGGGTACACGCGGAGCAGACGGTGGCGTGCTTGCGGGCCGGCAAGCACGTGTACTGCGAGAAGGAGATGTCGAACACGGTGGAGGGGGCGCGGCAGATGGTGCTGGCGGCCCGCGAGACCGGCCGGCACTTGCAGATCGGGCATCAGCGGCGCAGCAGTCCGCGCTATGTCCACGCGCTGCAGATGATCGAGAAGGACCGCATTCTCGGGCGAATGACGCACTGCTATGCCCAGTGGAACCGGGCGCGGCTGGAGGAGCAGGGCTGGCCGCAGGGCAAGGAGCTGGATGCGGAGACGCTGGGGCGCTGCGGCTACGGCTCGATGGACGAGTTCCGCAACTGGCGCTGGTATCGCAAGTACTCGGGGGGACCGATGGCGGACCTGGGCTCACACCAGGTTGACATCTTTGACTGGTTCCTGCGGGGGCATCCGCGAGCGGTGCTGGCGAGCGGCGGGCTGGACTACTACCGGGAGCAGGCCGGGCGTGACTGGTACGACAACGTCATGGCGATTTACGAGTACGAGACGCCGGGCGGACCGGTGCGCGGGATGTACCAGGTGTTGAACACGACCAGCCATGGCGGGTTCTACGAGCAGTTCATGGGCGACGAGGGGTCGCTGACTATTTCCGACGACGGCAAGACCGGCTACGTGCTGCGTGAGGCGCACGCCAAGCGGCGCGAGTGGGAGGATGAGGCGGAGAAGGTCGAGCAGATGGGGCGCGAGGCGATCGAGCTGAAGATTGGCGAGACGCTGACGGGCGAGGGCGAGAAGGCCGCCGAGACGCAGGAGTTGCTGGCCGCGAGCATGAAGCGCTCGGTGCAACTGCACCTGGAGAACTTCTTCGACGCGATTCGGGGGCGGGCGGAGCTGACCTGTCCGCCGGAGGTGGCGTACGGGACGTGCGTGGCGGTGATGCGGGCGAACGATGCGGTCGCGGCGGGTTGTCGGTATGTCTTCGACCCGAAGGAGTTCGTTGTTTGAGCTGCCAGAGCGTGGCTGTGGCGGGGGCATTGCGCCGGGGGGTGCGGGCCGGGGCGTTGCTGCCGGTGTTGGCCTGGTCGGTTGCCGCCGCCGCGCTCGGGGCTGAGGAGACCGGGCAACTGTTGCGGACGGACAGCCGGGCGCCGTACGTGCATCGCATTTCGCTGTACGACCACGACGGCCGAATCATTGACCCGCGGGACTCGTTCGCGGGCCCGTATTCGCCGAAGATGACGTGCGGTAAGTGTCACGATTACCGCTTGATCAGCGGGGGTTGGCATTTCAGCGAGCAGCGGCGCGGGTTGCCGGGGGGCCGGGCAGGTGAGCCGTGGGTGCTGATCGATGCGAAAACCGGCGGGCAGACGCTGTTGTCCGGTCGAGGTTGGCCGGGGACGGCCCGGCCCGACGAGGCGGGGCTTACGGATTGGCAGTTTCTGCGGCGTTTTGGCGGATACACGCCGGGCGGCGGCTTTGGGGAGCCGGCGGCCGAGGTGGTGGCGGCGTCGCGCGAGCGGGCCCGCTGGGAGATTTCGGGTCCGCTGGAGATCGACTGCATGATGTGTCACGCCGCCGGACGGCAGCACGATCCGGCGGAGCTGGCGCGGCAGATTGAGCGGGAGAACTACAAGTGGGCGGCGACGGTGGCGCTGGGGTTGGCGGTGCTGCGCGGCGACGCCAAGGATTTGCCGGACGACTGGGATCCGCTGATGCCGACCGATCCGAACCTGCCGCCCGTGCGGGGGCCGGAGTTGGTGTGGAACGTCGGGCTTTTTGACGCGGATGACCGGGTGCTTTTCGATATTGCACCGCGGCCGACGAACGAACGGTGCTACTTCTGCCACTCTGTGCGCGTGGTTGGCGCGGATGCGGGGGCGGCGACGACCAGTTCCCAGGACGTGCATCTGGCGGCCGGGCTGAGTTGCGTGGATTGTCACCAAAACGCGCTCGATCACCTGATCGTGCGCGGTTACGAGGGGGAGTCAGCGGAGCGGGTGGATCCGGCCGTCGGGGCGTATTCGTGCCGGGGCTGTCACATGGGCGTCGCGTGTGCGGAGGATCCGTGGCTGCGGCTGGGCGGGCACCATGGCGCGCCGCATCCGCTGCACCGGGGCTTACCGCCGATTCACCTGGAGCGGCTGGCGTGCACGGCGTGCCACAGCGGGCCGTGGCCGGCAGCGACTCCGGCGCGGTTCCAGACGGCGCGGGCGCACGGGTTGGGACGGGCGGTGAGCGATCGGGCGGCTGACGATCTGCCGGCGGTGGTGGGGCCGATCTTTCTGCGGCAGCCGGATGGGAAGATTACGCCGGAGCGGCTGGTGGCGGGTGGGGATGGGCACTACGGCTGGCCAATGGCGCATGATGTCCGACCGGCGGCGCAGGCGCTGGGGGCGCTGGGCTGCGAGGACTGCCACGCGCGCACGGGCGTGATTTACTTTGGCGGTACGGTGGCGTCGGGCGTGGATTCGGCGTTGCAGCCGTGGGCGGACGCGGGCCTGATGTGCGCGTTGCGCGGCGACGATGGGCTGCTGACGCGGGCGTGGGCGTTGGGGTTCGCGGTGCGGCCCGTTTTCAAGCTGGCGGCGCTGGTGTGTGCGGTGGTGGTGGCGGCGGTCGTGCTGCAAGTTTTGCTGGTTGCGAGGTCGCGCGCGTGTGAGAAGGGTGGGGCGCGGAACTGCGGCCGGCGCTGGGCAGAGACGGCGGCGCTGGTGCTGCTGTTGCTGGGGCTGGCGGTCAGTGCGCTGACGGGCTTCGGCGGCGCCTGGGTTGGAGCGGGCGTGTCGGGCTGGCTGCTGCTGGCGCACATGGCCGGAGCGCCGCTGTTCGCGGTGGGGCTGGGGGTACTGGCGTTGCTGTGGGGTGGGCGGCGGCGTTTCGGCTGGCAGGGTACGGGCGTGCTAAACATGAGTGATGCGCTGTCCAAAGGGCTGCTGGGGGTGACGATGGTGCTGGGTTTGGTGACAATCGGGTCGATGCTGGTGGCGATGTGGCCGGTGTTTGGCTACCAAGGGCAGGCGGTGCTGGTTGAGGTTCATCTGTACAGTGCGTTGGGGCTGACGGTAGCCGCTGGTTTGTGGTTGGTGCGCGTGTGGCGGGCGCGGGCGGTTCGAGGCGGATGAGCAATGAGAGCCTGGAGCAAAGGGCGCATGGGAGCGGTAATCATGTTGGCAGCAGGTGGCTGGGCGCGGGGCGCAGTGGGTTTGATGGTCGCGGCGGTGCTGGCCGGGCTGGCGGTTGGCAATCAGCCGGGGCAGGCGGAACAGACCAGGGAGGCGGCGAAGGCGGCGGCGGCCGAGCAGGCCGGGCTGGTTGCGCTGGAGCTGGAGCTGCCGAAGCCGGCCTTTCGCGGCACGCCGAGGCACGTGCCGCCGGGCTCGGTGAACCTGGAAGAGCCGCGCAAGGGGCCGCGGCCGCCGTTGATGGTGCCGCCAGGGACGCAGAATGTGGCGCGCGACAAGCCGGTAACGTCGAGCGACAAGGAGCCGATCATCGGAGCGCTCAAATTCGTGACGGATGGGCAGAAGGCGGCCGAAGAGGGGACATATGTGGAGTTGGGTCCGGGTGTGCAATGGGTACAGATTGACTTGAAGGAGGCGTACACGCTGCACGGGGTACTTGTGTGGCATTACCATCTGAACGCGCGCGTCTATCATGACGTGCTCGTGCAGGTGGCGGACGACGCCGATTTCATCACCAATGTGCGCACGCTGTTCAACAATGATCATGACAACTCGGCCGGTCTGGGTATTGGCCGGGACAAGGAGTACTGGGACACGTACGAGGGCAAGCTGATCGATGCGCGTGGGGAGCAGGCGCGCTACGTGCGGCTTTGCAGTAATGGCAGCACGACCGACGATCAGAACCACTACGTGGAGGTCGAGGTGTTCGCGCGGCCGGCGAAATGAAACGCGGTTGCTGGGCGGTGGGCCTGGGCCTGCTGATTGTCGCCGGGGGGCTGGCGCTGCGGCTGCCGCAGCTCGACCGGCGGCCGATGCACGGCGATGAGGCAGTGCACGCGGTCAAGTTCGACGGGCTGTGGCGAACGGGAGAGTATGTTTACGATCCGGAGGAATACCACGGGCCGGTGCTGTACTATGCCACGCTGCCGATCGTGTGGCTAAGCGGGGCGCGGACGCTGGCGGAGACGACGGAGGCGACCTTTCGGCTGGTGCCGGTGCTGTTCGGCGTCGGACTGATACTACTGTTGTTGTTGGTCGCCGACGGGTTGGGGCGCGGGGCGACACTGGCGGCGGGGGTTCTTACGGCGTTGTCGCCGGTGCTGGTCTTCTACAGCCGGTATTACATACAGGAGATGTTGCTGGCTTTCTTCGCCTTTGCAGTAATCGGTTGCGGATGGCGGTATGCGCAGTCGCGGCGGATAATGTGGGCGGTGCTGGCGGGCACCAGTATCGGGTTGATGCACGCAACGAAGGAGACGTGCATTATCAGCTATGGGGGTATGTTGACTGCGCTGGCGCTGACAGTGGCATGGGAACGGCGCTGGCGCAGCGCGTGGAAGCGGCTGCGGCCGGGCGCGGTAGTGTGGGGCGGCGCGGCGGCGGTCGTTGTGTCCGTGCTGGTCTTCTCGTCATTGGGGCAGAACCTGCGGGGTCCATGGGATTCGTTACGCGCGTATGGCACGTACTTCGAGCGGGCGGGCGGAGCCGGGCTGCATGACCATGCGTGGTACTACTACTTGCAGATGCTGGCGTATTGGCGCGCGGCGCCGGGGCCGTGGTGGAGCGAAGCGCTCATTCTGGTGCTGGCGCTGGGCGGCGGCATGGTGGCGCTGCGGCGGGAGGCGAAGGGCAATACCGAGGGCGGCTGCCATGGCAGGGCACCAGGGGGCGGGCTGGTGCGGTTTGTGGCGCTGTATGGCGCGTTCATAGTAGTCGTGTACTCGGTGATTCCCTACAAGACGCCCTGGTGTCTGATTCAGTTCTTTCATCCGCTGGTGCTCCTGGCGGGGGTGGGAGCGGCCGCGGTGCCGGGCTGGATGCGCGGGTCCAGGCGGCGCGCGGTTGTGGCGACAGTGCTGGGTCTGGCAGCCGGGCAGCTTGGCTGGCAGGCGTGGCGGGCCGCGTATCGGTTCTGCGGAGACTATCGTAATCCATATGTGTATGCGCATCCGCTGAGCGGCGTGGTGCGGGCGGCGGACTGGGTGGAGCGGCTGGCGCAGGTGCACGCCGACGGGTGGGACATGCTGGTGCGCGTCGTCGCGGACGATTCCTGGCCGCTGCCGTGGTATTTGCGCCGCCTGAATCGCGTGGGGTTTTGGGAGCGGCCGCCGGAAGAGGTTGCCGCGCCGGTGGTGATTGTGACAAACGACTTGGCGGAGTCGCTGCCGGCCGCGTTCACTGGCGAGGATACGTACCAGGTCAGCACGTATGGGCTGCGGCCGGATGTGCGGCTGCTGGTGTACGTGGAGCGCGGATTGTACGAGGAGTTCGCGCGGCGGGAGGAGGCGGCGACGCATGGGCCCTGAGGAGGCGCACGGGCCGCTGTCGGTGGACAACGGTGCCGGCTGGCCAAACTGGTTTGAGCGGAGGGCGATGGCATGTGTGTGGGGGGTGGGGATCGTTGGAGCGGATGCGAAGCAGGCCGAGCAGGCGGCACGGGCGGCGTTCGCCGAGATCGAGCGGCTGGAAGGGGAACTAAGCCGCTTCGTGGCGACGAGCGACGTGGCGCGGATCAATGCCTTGCGGGCCGAGCAAGCCGTGCGGGTGGGAGTTGACGTGTTCGATTGCCTGGAGCTGGCGTTGCGGGTGAACCGCGAGACGGCCGGCGCGTTTGACGTAACGGCGGATTCGGCCGGGGCGCGGCCGGCGGGGCGCATCGAGCTGGACCGAACGGCGATGGCCGTGCGGATGCTGGCGGATGGGACGGTCGTGGACCTGGGGGCGATCGGCAAGGGCTACGCGTTGGACCAGGCGGCCGCGCTATTGCGTGACTGGGGCGTGGGTGCGGCCCTGCTTCATTGCGGGCAGAGCACGGTCTACGCGCTGGGCAGCCCACCGGGGCAGCCGGGCTGGACGGTCGGCGTGCGCGACCCGCGGCAGCCGGCGGCGGTGCTGGGGCAAGTGCGGCTGCGCGACGCGGCGCTCAGCGGATCGGGTCGGCGGCTGCACGGGGCGCACATTGTCGATCCGCGGACCGGATGTCCGGCCACCGGTGCCGACGGGGCCTGGGCGCTGGCGCCAAGCGCGGCTCTGGCGGACGCGTTGTCGACGGCGTTTATGGTGTTGTCGGCGGCAGAGGTGTCGCAGTATTGCGCCAGATACGCGCAGGTGGCCGGGCTGGTGTTGCCGGCCGGCGGCGGAGAGCAGCGCTGCGAGCATTTCGGGCGCGACTTGCCGGGTTGGGAGTCGTGATTGAGGCGACGCCGACGCGCTTCTGCGGAGGCCGGCGACGGGCTACGATTAGGCAAAAAGGTGCCGGCGCAGATCTTCCCCAGGAGCGCTCACGATGAGCAAAAGCAGAACCTCGCGACGGACGTTCTTGAAGCAGGCGCTGACGGCCGGGGCATCGTTTTACATTGTGCCGCGGCATGTGCTGGGCGGGCCGGGGTATACGCCGCCGAGCGAGGTGATTACGCGGGCGGTGATTGGTACGGGTGGGATGGGTTTGGCCGGACACGTGACGGAGAACAAGGTCGGCCAGCCGCCTCAGACGCTGGCGGTGTGTGACGTGGACGAGCAGCACCTGGCGGCGGCGGTGGAGAAGGCCGGCCGGGGGTGTGCGGCCTATCGGGATTGGCGGCGGGTGCTGGAGCGGCGCGACATCGACACGATTCACATTGCGACGCCGCCCCATTGGCACGCATTGATGGGCATAGCCGCGGCACAGGCGGGTTTTGACATACTGACGGAGAAGCCGTTCACCCACACGATTCACGAGGGGCGGGTGTACGCGGAGACGGTCAGGCGTTACGGGCGCATTTTGCAGGTGAACACGCACTTTCGGTTTGGGACGTACTACCAGTTCGGGGCGACGAAGCTGCTGCGGAAGCTGGTGAGTAGCGAGCTCTTGGGACGGCCGCTGACGGTCCGGATCACTACGGCGCAGGGTTTCAACTGGAAAGTGCAGGAGTGGAGCGGGCGGCCGAACCTGGTGCCGGAAGCGGTTCCGGAACACCTGGACTATGAGATGTGGCTGGGGCCGGCGCCGTGGAAGCCGTACCACCCGCATCGGGTACACCAGAGTTTCCGGGGTTACTGGGATTATGACGGCGGCGGGCTGACGGACATGGGTCAGCATTACCTGGACCCGGTGCAGTACATACTGGGGAAGGACCAGACGGGTCCGGTGGAGATTTCGGCCGTGGGGCCCTGGCCGCCGCATCCGGATGCGGTGGGGCTGTGGGAGTCGGTGACGCTGAAGTACGCCGACGGCGACACGATCTATTTGAACAGCGGCGAATGGGGCACGGCGGAGCGGGCGGGCACGCCGTTTCTGGAGGGTCCGCAGGGGAGGGTGTACGACAACTATCGCACGGAGCCGGCGGGGCTGTTTGAGCAATTGGCGGGCGTGGCGGAGCCGGAGCCGCTGGTTGATTTCGAGACCGGCGTGCGGACGCGGCAGAAGACCGGCGGGAACGAGGAGGTGGCCCACCGCTCGTGCACGCTGGTGAACCTGGCGCTGATCGCGTTGCGCCTGGGTCGGCCGCTACGGTGGGATCCGGATCGGGAGCGGTTCATTGGTGATGAGCAGGCCAATCGGCTGGTGGCGGTGCCGATGCGGGCGCCGTGGCACCTGTGAGGGCCTAAAAGCATGAGCATGCACAGCAGGCGATGTTTGTGGTGGAGTGCGGTCGGGCTGGTGTTGACGGTTGCGGCAGCGGTGGCAGCCGCCACGGCCCAGGAAGTTCCGGCGCAGCCGAGCGCTGCGCTGCGCTCGTTGCTGGAAAGGGTGGAGTTCGACGGCCACGAGACGCCGGAGACGCTGAGTGCTGAACTGCAGCGGCTGACGCGCGCGGACATGGCGGAGTTGTGCGCGCGGCTCACCGAGCCGGAGGCGGGGGACGACACGCGCGTGCGCATGGTGCTGCACGCGCTGGCGTGGCAGGGGGGTGGTGCGGGACAGGAACGGCAGCGGATGGACTTCGTGGCGGAGCTGTGCGCGGCGTTGGAGCGCGGGCAGCCGGCGGAGGTGCGGAGGTTCCTTGTCGAGCAACTGATGTTGGTCGGAGCGGCGGAGGCGGTTCCGACTCTGGGCCGGTTGCTGCGGAACGCGGACTCGTGTGCTGAGGCCGCGCGGGCGTTGGAGGCGCTTGGCGGTGCGGCGGCGGCACAGGCGTTGCGCACGGCGTTGACGGATGTGCGGGGTGGGCAACGCGTGGCGGTCATCAATGCGCTGGGCGGGCTGCACGATGAGGCGGCCGTGCCGCTGTTGCTGGCGGCGCTGGATGAAGAGGATGTGGATGTCCAGTGGGCGGCGTGGCAGGCGCTGGCGAACGTAGGGGCGGTCGAGCTGGACGCGCAGTTGCCCGACAACACTGAGACGTGGGGGGAGCGCGCCCGGCTGAGCGCGTTGCGGTTGCGGCTGGCCGAGCGGTTGGCGGAGCGCCGGCGGGTCGGCGCGGCCACTGCGCTGCTGGAGCGCGTCCTGGATGCGGGCGCGCGGGCGGAAGTGCATGAGCGGTGTGGCGCGCTGGTCCTGCTGAGCGAGATTCTGGGGACGGGCGTGGTGGAGCGCGTGGTGGCGGCGGCGATGGATGAGAATCCGGAACTGCGGGCGACGGCGCTGGAGATTGCGGCCGGTTTGCCGGGTGATGAGGCGACGGCGGCGTTTGTGGGGCTGTGGGGTGTGGCTGGGAGCGAGGCGCGCGCGGGGATTCTGCTGGCGTTGGCCCGGCGGCGCGATGCGGCCGCCTGGCCGCTGGCGCGCCAGGCGCTGGGCGAAGAGGATACACGTGTGCGGCTGGCGGCGGTGACGGCCGCGACGGCGCTGGGGCAGGCGGCAGCCGTGGGGCCGCTGGTCGCGTTCATGGCGGACGCGGACGAGGAGGAGCGCACGGCTGCGCAGGCGGCCTTGGCGGAATTGCGTGGCGAGCGGGTATCGGCGGAGATAGCCGCGCTGCTGGGGGCGGTGGTGCCCGAGGTACGGGCGGCGTTGCTCGAAGTGCTGGGGCGCCGGCGGGCGGTGGAGCAAGTCGGGCGCGCGTACGAGCTTGCGGCGGATGCGGATGCCGGCGTACGGATGGCTGCGCTGCGCGCGGCGGGAGCACTGGCCAGCGCGGCAGACGTTTCGCGTGTGCTCGGGCTGTCGCAGGTAATCGGAAGCGAGCCCGAGCGGGCGGCGTGGGAGGAGGCGCTGGCGGCAGTCTGTGGGCGAGCCGCAAGTGCGGAGGACGTTGCCACCCTGCTGCTGACCGCGCTGGACGGGGCGGCGGTCGATGATGCCGGTTCGCTGCTGCGCGTGCTCGGGCGGCTGGGCGGAAGTAGCGCGCTGGACGCTCTGCGCCGGGCGAGTGCGGATGAACGGGAGGCGGTGCGCGAGGCGGCTGTGCGTGCGCTGGGCGCGTGGCCGGACGGGACGGCGGCGGAGACGGTGTTGGAGATCGCCGCCGATGCGGCTGAACTGAAGCTGCACGTGCTGGCGCTGCGGGCGTATGCGCGGCTGGTGGGTCTGGAGGCGGGAAGGTCGGCAGCCCAGACACTCGCATTGTATGAGCACGGCATGGACGTGGCGCGGCGGGTTGAAGAGCGGCGGATGCTGTTGTCGGGCGTGGGGCAAATGCGTGACGTGGGCGCTTTGACCTTGCTGACGCGGTACATGAATGCCGAGGAGTTGGGCGGCGAGGCGGCCGCGGCCGTGCTGGGCGTGGCGGAGGGGCTGTTGCCGTGGGACTGGGCGGCGGCACGCGGGGCGGTGGAGGTCGTACGGGCGAGCAAGCAGGCTGATGCGTTGGCGGCGCGGGCGGACGCCGTGCTGGCGCGCGTCGCGGAAGTCGAGGGATATGTAACGGACTGGCTGGTGGCGGGGCCGTACGAGCAGGCGGGCAAGCGTGGGAACGAGTTGCTCGACGTCGTGTTTGCGCCGGAGCTGCCAGAGGCGCCGGCAGTGGAATGGCGGCCGCAGGCGCGGGCGGAAGATGCCGAGCGACATTGGCATATCGACCTGGCGGCGAACAAGACCGTGGCCGGGAATGACCGGGCGGCGTACCTGCTGACGCATCTGCACGTGCCGGCGGCGCAGCGGGCGCGCCTGGAACTTGGCAGCGATGACGGGCTGAAGGTGTGGCTGAATGGGGAGTGCGTGCATACGCACGACGTCTTGCGCGGCTGTGCGCAGAAACAGGACGTGGTGGTGGCGGACTTGCGGGCGGGCTGGAACGTAATCCTGCTCAAGGTGACGAATGCCGGCGGCGGCTGGGGGGCGGCGCTGCGCGTGCGAGGCGAGGACGGCGGGAGCGTGGCGGGGCTGCGTGTCCGGGCCGAGCCGGTGCCCGCGTGGGGTGCGGCCTTGGCGCCGGACGAATTGCGGAACATCGAGGCGGCCCTGCCGGAGCGGGCGCCGGCCGTGCCGCAGGCGGGGCGGCGGTTGCTGGTGTTCACGCTATGCAAGGGGTTTCGGCACAGTGCGATTGAGTGCGGGGCGGCGGCAGTGGCGGCGCTGGGCGAGCGGACTGGCGCGTACGAGGCGGTGGTGAGCGACGATCTGGCGCTGTTCACGCCTGATCGGCTGGGGCAGTTCGACGCGATCTGCTTCATGAACACTACCGGGGAGCTGTTTGTTGACGAGGCGGCCAGGCGGAGCCTGCTGGATTTCGTGCGCGGTGGCCGGGGCGTGGTGGGGATCCATGGGGCGACGGACTGCTGTTACGAGTGGCCGGAGTTCGGCGAACTGATGGGGGGGTACTTCGATGGGCACCCGTGGGGCGCGGGTGACACGGTGACGTTGAAGGTGGATGAGCCGGAGCACCCACTGTGCCGGGCTTTTGGCGGCAGCCGGTTCACTATTACTGACGAAATCTACCAGTTTCGGGCGCCGTATTCGCGCGCGGCACTGCGCGTGCTGCTGAGCCTGGACACGCAGCGGACCGACATGAACAAGCCGGGGATCAAACGCGGCGACGGGGATTTTGCCGTCAGTTGGGTGCGGTCGTATGGGGAGGGACGCGTGTTCTACTGTTCGCTGGGGCACCGGGAGGATGTGTTCTGGAACCGGACGGTACTGGAGCACTACCTGGCAGGAATCCAGTTCGCGCTGGGTGACCTACCGGCCGATACGACGCCGAGCGGGCGGTAGCTAAGCGGGGTTACTGTTCGGCCGGGCGGTCGGCTTTGTCGGGGAGTTCCAGGCGGTAGAAGTGGGGGCCCAGGAATCGCAGGCAGAGGTAGACGGAGAGGATCCCGATGGCAGCGCCGGCCAGCACGTCGGAGGTGTAGTGGCGGTTGTACATGACGCGGTCGAAGCAGACCCAGGCACCCGAGACGTAGAAGACCCAGCGGAAGCGCGGAAAGTACAGCCCAAGCAAGAGGGCCAGGGCGATGGCGGCGCTGGAGTGACCGGAGGGGAACGACTGGTATTCACCCAGCCAATTGAGGGGCTCGAAGCGGGCGGGGCCGATACCCATGTCCGGCCGGGCGCGGCCGACGGTGAACTTGATGATGTGCGTGATCGCCGTGGAAAGGAGCATGGCGGCCAGGAAGCCGCCGCAGAGCCGGGCCCGGTTTGGGAAGGTACCGAGTATGGCGAGCAGGATGAGAAATCCGCCGGCGCCGAGTGGCAGGGCCGTGGCGTTCCGAATGGCGGTGCGGACATGCTCCTGGATAAGCCAGTTGGTTATGCGCTGATCGACGAAATACGCCCCAAGTGCCAGCAGGCAGCCGGCCGCGACGAGGATGAGCCAGTGGCGAGAAGGCCGACTGGAGTATCTGCCCGCTGGCCGGATGGTTGGCGTGGGGAGCCGGTCCGGCAAGTCAGGCGGCGCGGGCTTGGCGGGGTGTGGGCGTGAGGAAGCTGCGTGGGCGTCGATATCGGACACGGCCGGTCCGGTTGCAAGGTTTTTGTGCGCGTTCTGCGATGACATCCTGGCAGAGTCTATGCGGGTGTTGTGACGAGTGGAAGTGTTGGTGGGGGCTGGAATTGCGGGCTTGATGCCTCGATAATCACCGACATGCAGGCCGAGCGGCGTGGCAGGCTGGTCGTGATTAGTGGCCCGTCGGGGACGGGCAAGACCTCGATATGTGAGGAGCTGCTCAAGCGGATTCCGGAGAGTCGCTGGTCGGTTTCGGTGACGACGCGGTCGCGGCGTGGGGGCGAGGTGGACGGGGAGTCGTATCGCTTCATCAGCCGGGACGAGTATGACCGGATGGTTGCTGCGGGCGAATTGCTGGAGCACGCCGAGTATCTGGGCCACGGCTACGGGACGCCGCGCCTGGCGGTCGAGGAGGCGGTGGCGGCGGGGAAGACCGTGATTACCGAGATTGACGTTCAGGGTGGGGCGCAGATAGCTGAGCGGATGCCCGAGTCGATTCGGGTCTTCGTGTTGCCGCCGACGATGGCGGTGCTGAGGGAGCGCCTGGAGGGGCGGCGGACGGAGACGAAGGCGCAGCGGCGCGACCGGCTGGCCCGGGCGGAGGCGGAAATCAGCTTTGCCCGCAGCAGCGGGCACTACCAATACTTCGTCACGAACGATATACTCAAGGATTCGGTCGAAGAGGTGCTGGCGATTATCGAGCAGGAGAGCAAGCGGGCATGATCAACGCGCTGCAAAATGACGACCTGATCCGCAAGGCGGGGGGGCGCTTCAAGCTGACGGCCCTGATCCAGAAGCGCTGGCTGGAAATCATGCAGGGTTCCCGACCGCTGGTTGATCCAACCGGGAAGACCGCGATGGAAGTAGTGGTCGATGAGATTCTGCAGGACAAGGTGGCCATCGACTACGAGGCGTCGGGCATTGACCTCCACGAATAGCGCGCAGCCGGGCGGGGTGGTCGGGGCGGGGGCATTGCACGGGTACGAGGTGCTGGTGTGCGTGTGCGGGGGGATTGCGGCCTACAAAACCGCTGGGGTAGCTTCCGCGCTGGTGCAGGAGGGCTGCGGCGTAAGCGTGGCGATGACGCGTAGCGGGCGGCGGTTCGTCGGCGCGCCGACTTTTCAGGCGCTGACGGGGCGACCCGTGCATACGAGCATGTGGCGCGTGCCCGAGCCGGTGGGGGTGCCGCACCTGGGGTTGTGCGAGCGGGCGGACCTGGTACTGGTCGCGCCGGCAACGGCGAACATCCTGGGCAAGCTGGCGGGGGGAATTGCGGATGATCTGGTCAGTTCGCTGCTATTGGGCGCGGATTCGCCGGTCATGCTGGCGCCGGCCATGAACGTGCGGATGTGGCAGCATCCGGCGGTGCAGCGGAACGTGGCCTGGCTGCGCGAGGCGGGCTACCTGCTAATTGGCCCGGAGGAGGGGTGGCTGGCGTGCGGTGCAGTTGGCCCGGGGCGGATGTGCGGGCCGGAAGTGCTGCTGGGCGCGGTGCGGGCCGAGCTGCCGCAGCGGCCGCCGAAGCGGGCGGGCGCGGCGCCGGCTGATCCACGCTGAGGTATGGCGGATGCGCGCGGTGCGCCTGCTGGTGACGGCCGGACCGACTCGGGAATACATCGATCCGGTCCGGTACCTGTCGAATGATTCATCGGGGCAGATGGGGGTTTGCATTGCGGAAGCAGCACGCGGGCGGGGCATGCGTGTGACACTGGTGCATGGGCCGCTGGCGGTCGCGCAGCCGGCGGGCGTGCGCGCCGTGGAGGTGGTGTCGGCGGCGGAGATGCTGGCCGCCTGCGAGGAGCTATGGCCGCGGCATGATGCCCTGGTCATGGCGGCGGCGGTGGCGGACTACGCGCCGGCACGCCGGGCGAAGTGCAAGCGGAAGAAGTATGCCGGCGAGCTTGTGCTACGGCTGCGACCGACGCCGGACATTCTGGCGCGGCTGGCGGCGGCGCGCCGTGCCGACCAGGTCGTGGTGGGGTTTGCGCTGGAAGACCGGGCGGCGCGGGCGCGGGCGGCGCGGAAGCTTGAAAGCAAGAAGCTGGACGCGATCGTGCTGAACACGCTGGCGGCAATCGGGGCGGAGCGGTCGGCAATCGAGATTCTGATTCGCGACGGTGGTTGGCGTGTGTTGCCGCGGGCGACAAAGAAACGCCAGGCGGAGGAGGTGGTGCGGCTGGTCGAGTTGCTGCGCGGGGAGCGGCGCGCGCCATCAAAAGATCGGAGTGGATGAAGCCTTCGTCCGCGCTGTCGCTGCCGGAGGAGTGGACGGCCCAAGCTGCCGGCCGGGGCGGTGGGTTAGAGACGTAACGGCCGTGCGCAGCCAAGTTTAGAGTAAGGCGACCACGGTTGCCGGAGCTTCGACGCCGCCTTCCCGCCGACATTCGGCAGCCGGTCGGCAAGGGCGGGGCTGAGGTCGGAGCTTGCCGAAATGCTTGGCATGGTTCATAATGGACGGTTCGTGAGAATTTGTAAGGTTCACCGCTCGTGGAGAAGGTGAATGGCATCTACGCTCGAAGCCCTGCTCGAGCTCCAGAACATCGAACTACAGCTCGTGGACATTCGCCGCCAGCTTGCCATGAAAGAGCGACTGGTGGAGCGGCAGGCGGCCAAGTTGCAGGCGGTGCGCGACCGGCTGGCGGCTGAGCAGCAGACGCTGCGGCGGCTGCAGATGGACGTCGATGCACTCGACGTTGACCTGAAGGCACGCTCGGCCCAGGTTGCCCGGCTGCGTGAACATCTCAACTCTGCCCGAACCAACAAGGAATACGCGGCAATACTGGCCCAACTCAACAATGAGAAGGCGGACGCCAGTCGGCTGGAGAGCCGCGCCCTCGAGTTGATGGGCCAGGTTGAGGAGCAGCGCCGCAAGGTCGCCGCGCATGAAGAAGAGGAGCACGCCGAGTCGCAGCGCCTAACCGACCTGCAGGCCCAGTCCGGCGGTGCCCACGAGACGTTTTCGAGCAAGCTGGAGGAACTCGAACACCGGCGTGATGAGGCGGCGGAGCGCCTGAACGGGAACGTCTCGACGCTGTTTGACCGGCTATCGGAACACTATGACGGGGAGGTCATGGCCAAGATCGAACGCACCCATCCCCGCCGGGATGAGTTCATCTGCAGCGGCTGTCACATGACGGTATCGGCCGAGAACTACAACACCGCCCTGGTGCGCGACGACGTGCAGACCTGCCGCAACTGCGGGCGCATCCTGTTCGTTGACCGCCGCCGTTGACGAGTAGCTGACGCGTGGCCCTGATCATCCATGTCGACGGTGGGGCGCGCGGCAATCCCGGTCCGGCCGGCGCGGGCGTCGTCATTCGGCGTGATACCGGGGAGCGCGTGTTCGAGGCCGCGTACTTCCTCGGCCATCAGACCAACAACGCGGCTGAGTACTACGCGGTTATCCGGGCGCTGACCCGCGCCGCGGACTGCGGCGAACACCCGGTCTGCGTTTATTCCGACAGCGAGCTGCTGGTGCGTCAGATTACGGGGGAGTACGCGGTCAAGAGTGCCAACCTGGCTCCGCTGCACCAGCAAGTCCAGCTGCTGCTGCTGAGGATGCCGGGCTGGAGTGTGCGCCACATCAAGCGGGAGGAGAACCGCCGGGCCGACGAGTTGGCGAACCTGGCGATGGATCGCAAGTGCGACGTGATAGTCTTTGACTGTGCCGGTTCGCCGCGCGTTGAGGCGAGCAACTGTGCGCCGGCTCCCGTTGCGCCGCCGGCCGGAGCGGCCGTGCCGGGACCGGGTTCCGGCAACGGTCCGGCCGTGCGCGTCACGGTCGCTGAACCGCCCGGCGGCGACGCCTGTCCGGCGGACCTGCCGGCGGCCGAGAGCTTCACTGTCGCGACCGTGCTGCCGGCGGGGCTGTGTATCCACGCCGCTCAGTCGTTGCTGCCCACGATTATGGCCATGCTGAATACCAAGCCGAACGAGTTCGCGGCAATTCCGACGCTGACGGTGCGTTGCAGTCGGCCGGGCTGCGGGGCGGTCTTCCAGCTCTCGCCGATCCGGCCTGGCAGCGAGAACTGAGCGACCCACCGTGTTCCGCGGCGCGCCGGGCGCGGCCGTCAGAAAACCCGCCGCGAGTCCAGCAGCAGGCAGATCGGCCCGTCGTTCACCGACTCAACCAGCATGTAGGCCGCGAAGCGCCCCGTCTGCACTTCGACCCCGTATTCCTGCAAGGCCCGCCCCAGTTCAGTGATCAGCGGTTCGGCGACCGCCCCCGGTGCGGACGAGTCGAACGAAGGCCGGCGGCCCTTGCGAGCGTCGGCGTGCACGGTGAAGGCACTCACGAGCAAGACGGCTCCGCCCGCCTGGCTGACGTCGCGGTTCATCTTCCCGGCCTCGTCCGGGAAGATGCGCAGGTGCGCGATCTTCTCGGCCAGGTAGCCGACGTCCGCGGCGGTGTCGTCTACGCCCGCCGCCGCGTAGACGAGCAGGCCGGCGCCGATCTGGCCGATGGCCTCATCCGCCACCGTCACCCGCGCCCGGCTGACCCGTTGGACTACTGCGCGCATGCAACTCTCTCCACTCTGGTCCGTAGATGCCGCTCATGACGGCGTCGGCATCCGCCGTGCGTCTGGGGTGCGACTGGAGCCATTCGCGGAAGACCGGTAGTCCGCGCGCATCTCCAGCCGCCGCCAGAATCCGCCCGGCGCCCCAACGCACCTGCTCGATCGGATCGTCCAGCAACGCCGCCAGATCGTCCGGCGACAGCCGCACCGCCCAGTCGAGCGGGAGCAGCGGCGCGTCGCGGCCGCTGGCCCACGTCCGCCCGGGACCGTCGATGGCTCGGAGACGCTCCAGCGCAGTGGACCAACGGTGGTCTGGTTCCGTATCGTCGCTTTCGGACAACGTCAGCGCATTAAGCAGCCAGCCGTCGGCGATCAGCCGTGTGTGGTCATCCTGCTCCAGGTTGGCGGCGACGAACCAGCGGGGGTGCCTGCCTGGTGGCTTGAGAAGCGACCATGCGTCATCCCGTTCGTTCGCTCCTTCGTCGGCGGCGACTGCCAGCGCGAGGCATTTCAGCGAGTGCGGCAAAGTGGCGACCAGGTCGGCCACGGTGGCCTCGGACAGCCACGCGGCGAACGCCTTGGCCACATCCACCGGGGGCCCCGACCGCCGCAGCTCACCAGCGGCCAGCAGCAATGCGTGAGTGACGACGCGGCGATCGGCGTCGGCCAGCAGTTGACGGAAGATGGCGCCGCGGGTGCCGGGCGAATCGGCCTCGGCAAGATTGAGCAGCGCGGCGGCCTGGTTGGAGCGGCCGGCGGTCAGGTAATCGCACGCGAGCAACCAGCGGATTTCTTCAGCCGGGCCGCCGGCTCCGGGCAGCAGGCGGTAGGCAAGCGCGGCCGCCATGAGCAAGGCAGTCAGGCCTATCCATGAAGCGACTCTGCGCCCGGGTAGTGGCATGTTGCCATTGTATGACATTTCGGGACGTCGCTAGCAGGGCTCAAAGGGCGTGAATTGGCTAGCTGTAGCGGTGGATGCCGGCAGTGCTCTGTGTTCCGGATCGTTGCGCTTTGTGATAGAGTGTGTGACGCGGAAGAAGATGGACCACGGGGGAGCCTATCCGGCCTCTCCGGCAGGATGCCTCCGGTGAGCAGCCCTGAAGAAGCTCTGATAGAACGAATCAAGGAACTGCGCCGTCGACACTTCGGCCCGCGTGGCAAGGGCGCCTTTGCCGAGCGCCTCGGTGTTCCGCTCGACATGTACGAGCGCTTCGAACGCGGCGCCGTGCCCCCCGGCGAGATTCTCGTGCGCATGTGCGAGCTGACTGGGGAAGACTTGCAGTGGCTGCTGGTGGGCGTGCCGGCCCGCGGCACGGTGCTAATATCCGGGGCGCGTGCCCGACACCAGGAACTGCTGGCCCGGCTGGCGCGTTTGCTTGACGAGCGGCCCGCGCTGGCCGCGCCGGTGGAGGCCTTCATCGACCTGCTGATTCGGGGCGAGCAGGCCCGGGCCGCTGACGTGCGGCAGCTCCCGCACTCGCCGCCGCAGGACTGGATTCCGATCTTCGAGCCGGACGAGCTGCCCCTTAACCTGGAGGATGACGCAGCGGTCGCCGCCGGCGGCGGCTTTCCACTCCTGCCTCTGGGTAGTCTGATTCACGACGGCCGGCGTGAGTCGGCGTGCCTGGCCGAGCCGGCCGGCGAGTACCCGGCGGCGAGCCTGCGGGCCATCGAGGTCATTTCCCAATCGGGGGCCAACGGCCGCGCCCGCCAGTATGTGCAGTGCCGCGAGGTCGCGACCTGCTTCTCGCGGATGTTCGGCGTACGGCTCCACGATGACACCATGAGCCCGATGTTCGCGCGGGGTGACGCCGTCCTGGCGGCGGTCGGGGCCGGGCCGCGCGTGGGGCGGCCGGCGCTTTGCCGGCTGTCGCAGGAGCCCGTCGTGCGCTGCCGCGTCTGGCTGGGGCTCGACGACGAGGCCATTAATCTTGGCCGTTTCTCGGATGGGGAGATCGAGCGCGTGGAGCCGGCGGAAGTCCGTTGGGTGTTGGAGGCGCTATACCGACTGTCGTGGGCGGCGTAGGCTGGGGTCCTGCGGGATGGCGCGGGCCGGGCGTCGCGACTGGAGAACCTGTGTGCGTATCGAGCGGCTGGGCAGCGACGTCCGGATACATGCCGAAGGTCCGGTGAGGGGGGAAGTACGGCCGCCGGGGTCCAAGAGCCTGACTAATCGTTACCTGACGTGCGCGGCCCTGGCCGATGGCCGCACTGTGCTACAGGGGGCGTCCCAGGCGGACGACGTCAGCCACATGGTCGCCGGGCTGGTCGAGCTGGGCGTGACGGTCGAGTCGCTGGCAAATCCGGCCCGACTCGTGGTGAGCGGGTGTGGCGGGCATTTGCCGACCGGGGCGGCGGACATCAGCGTGGGGGCGGCCGGGACGGCGATGCGCTTCCTGACAGCCCTGACGACGCTGGGGTATGGGCATTACCGTTTGGATGGCGACCCGCGCATGCGCGAGCGGCCGATCGGGCCGCTGGTGGGCGCGCTTCAGAAGCTGGGAGCCGGGATCGGGTACGCGGGCGCGGACGGTTATCCGCCGCTGACGGTGCATGGCCGGGGGCTGGGCGGGGGGGAGGTGCGGTTTGATCGGCCGCCCTCGAGTCAGTTCCTTTCAGCGCTGCTGATGGTGGCGCCGTACGCTACCCGAGATGTCTACATCGCGGTTGATGGCGGCGTACCAAGCCGGCCATATGTAGATATGACGATTACCGTCATGCGCAGCCTGGGTGTGGAGGTACTGTCGGCGGACGGTCGGCGGTTCGTCGTGGCGGCCGGGCAGCGGTACGGCGGGGGCGAGTACGAGATCGAGCCGGACGCTTCGGCCGCGACGTACTTCTGGGCGGCGGCCGCCGTCACGGGCGGGTGCGTGCGGGTCGTGGGGCTGGGGCGCGGCAGCCTTCAGGGCGACGTCGGTTTTGCCGATGTGCTGGAGCGGATGGGCTGCACAGTTGCGGCCGGTGACGACTGGCTGGAGGTGCGTGGGCCGCGGGAGGGCGAGCTGCGCGGCGTGGAGGTTGATCTTAACTCGATGCCCGACACGGTTCAGACTCTGGCAGTGACGGCCCTGGCGGCTGCCGGCCCGACCACGATTCGGAACGTGGGCAACCTGCGGATCAAGGAGACCGACCGGCTGGCGGCCCTGGCGAGGGAACTGACCAGGCTGGGGGCTGCAGTGGAGGAGCGGGCCGACGGCTTGGCCATCCACCCGCCGGCCAGGGTGACGCCGGCGGCGATCGAGACCTACGGGGACCACCGCATGGCCATGAGCTTCGCCGTCGCCGGGCTGTTGGCGCCCGGCACGGTGATACGCGCGGCTAACTGCGTGACCAAGAGCTGCCCGGGTTTCTTCGAGGTCTTCGGTCGGCTGGGGTCGTCCGGCTGAGGTCTGTTGGGGCGGCTGCAAAAAAAAAGATGTGTACTTGTGGGACTTGCCGTTGATTTTTGGGAATCTTGAGCTATTTACTTAGCTAATGAGTCGCGGCACGGATGACGCGTGCCAGACGCCGTGCGGCGTCTCGTCAGCCGGACCGATTCGGCCCTGAGGGCCAAAGGTAAAATGGAAGAGGGTTTGCTGGGCTCCGATCCGGAGCCCGACGGTGCCCACCCCAGTTGCGTCGCCCTGCCTGTCCTGGATCACCGGTATCCAACCGAGGAGCACACACCGAGTCGACGCGTTCGTCGGCGTACCAACACCACCCGCGAGTCGCGATCCAGCTTGGTCAGCAGCGCACGCAGTGAGTCCTTTCGCAGAACGCACTTCCCGGAGGCGCGCCGCACCGAGTGGAACGACTGGCGCTGGCAACTGCGCAACCGCTTGCGCGACTTGCAGCGCCTCGGTCGCGTGGTGCGGTTGACGTTCGACGAGGAGACGGCCATCCGGATGCAGGGCGGGCACCTGCCCGTCGGTATCACGCCGTACTACGCCTCCCTGATTGACCCCGCAGACAACCACGACCCGCTTCGCCGAACGATGATCCCGACCACGGTCGAGATGGCGCGCGCCCCAGGCGAGGCGGACGACCCGCTGGACGAGGATGCGGACATGCCGGTGCCGGGAATCGTGCACCGCTATCCGGATCGTGTGCTGTTGCTGGTGACCAGCTTCTGCGCCACGTACTGCCGCTACTGCACGCGGGCGCGCATGGTCGGCCAGACCGGCGAGTACCACTTCAACGAGGCCCAGTTCCAGCGAGCCCTGGACTACATCGCGACACACGAGGAGATCCGCGACGTGCTGATCTCCGGCGGCGATCCGCTGACGATGATGGACGACCGGCTGGACCGGCTGCTGGGGCAACTGCGCGCGATCCGACACGTCGAGTTCGTGCGCATCGGGACGAAGGTCCCGGCCGTGCTGCCGCAGCGCGTTACGCCGAGCCTGACACGGATGCTGCGGCGTCATCACCCGTTGTGGATGAGCATTCACTTCATGCACCCGGCCGAACTGACGCCCGAGGTGGCGGAGGCCTGCGGCCGTCTGGCCGATGCGGGCATTCCGCTGGGCAGCCAGACGGTGCTCATTCGCGGCGTGAACGACGACGTGGAGACCATGAGGCGGCTGATGCAGGGCCTGTTGCGGATTCGCGTGCGGCCGTACTACCTCTACCAGTGCGACCCGATTTCCGGCTCGGCCCACCTGCGCACGTCGGTGCAGCGCGGCTTGGAGATCATCAGCGGCCTGCGCGGCCACACCACCGGCTATGCCTGCCCCACCTATGTGATCGACGCTCCGGGCGGTGGCGGCAAGATCGCCCTGTGGCCGGACAGCGTGGTCGGGCGCGAGGGCGACGACCTACTGCTGCGCAACTACACGGGTAACGTCTATCGCTATCCCGACCCGGTCCAGCAGGGGAGCTAGGGCCATGGACCGGATGGTGCTGAGCGGGTGCGCCAGGTGCGCGACCCTGGGCAAGACCTGTTGCCAGACCCGCGAAATACTTGTGACCACTGGTGACCGCGAGCGCATCGCGGCGTATGCCGGCGTACGGGATTTCTGGGAGTACACCCGCCCGACGGATCCGGCCTACCTGGAGCAGGATCACGATCCGAACTGGCTGAGGTGGGCGTTTCGACCGGACGGCGCGCGGCCGATCCTCAAACGCCGGCCCAATGGTGATTGCCGATTCCTGGGCGAAGCGGGTTGCGTGCTGCCCATGGAAGTCCGGCCGCTGGTGTGCCGGCTATACCCGTACGTCTACACGGAGCACGGCATCGAGGGTGTGGCTGATGAGTGCCCGCGCGCGGTGGTTCCGCCCGGACAGACGATTGTGCAGGTGCTCGACATGCGGATAGCCGACGCCGTCCGCTGGCACGAGTTGCTCTATGCCGAAATCCGCAGCCAGGAGCCCCAGGATGTTGATCGGACTGACGTACGACTTGCGGGCTGATTACCTGGCGGCCGGCTTCGGCGAAGAGGAGACCGCCGAATTCGACCGGCCGGATACCATCGACGCGATCGAGGCCGCGCTGCGCGAACTGGGGCATCGTACCGTGCGCATCGGGCACGTGCTGGCCCTGGCCGACCGGCTGGCGCGGGGCGAGCGCTGGGACCTCATCTTCAACATCGCCGAGGGGCTGGCCGGCGTGGCGCGCGAGTCGCAGGCGCCGGCGCTGCTGGAGGCTTTCCAGATCCCGTACACCTTCTCGGACCCGCTGGTCTTGGCGCTCACGCTGGATAAGGCGCTGACCAAGCGGGTGCTGCGGGATCTTGGTTTGTCGACGGCGCCATTCACCGTCATACACACGGCGGCCGACCTGGCCCGTTTCGATATGCCGTTCCCGGTCTTCGTCAAGCCGCTGGCCGAGGGCACCGCCAAGGGTATCGACGGGCGCTCGCGCGTTGACGCAGCCGCCCAGTTGCCGGCCGTTGTGGGCCGCGTGCTCAGCGAGTTTCGGCAGCCCGCCCTGGTTGAGGCCTACCTCCCGGGGCGCGAATTCACCGTCGGCATCACTGGTACGGGGGCCCAGGCGACGGCCGTGGGCACGCTCGAAATCGGTCTTTGTGCCGAGGCCGAGCCGCACTCCTGCACTTACGTCAACAAGGAGCGCTGCGAGGAGCTCTGCCACTATGCCCTCGCCCCGCGGGAGTGGGGCGAGCGGGCCGAGGAGTTGGCCCTGGGTGCCTGGCGTGGGCTGGGGTGCCGGGACGGCGGTCGGGTGGACCTGCGCGCGGACGCGGCCGGCCGGCTGCAAATCCTCGAACTCAACCCCCTGGCCGGCCTGCACCCATCCCATTCCGACCTGCCCATTCTCTGCACGGCGGCGGGCTTGCCCTACCTGGAATTGATCCGGCGCATCGTCGCGTCGGCGGAAACACGCGTTCGCGCGCCTGAACCGCGGCTGGCCGCCCTGCGGACCGGCGGGGCCACACGGCAATGAACGCGGCCGGCCTGCACACGGTAGTACTGCACGACGAGCTGGCGCCTGGCGCCCGCGCGGACGAGGTCGACGTGCTGGTGCAGGCGGGCGAAGTTGAACGCGCACTTGTTGCGCTGGGATACACGACTTCGCGATTGCCGTGCGCGCTGGACCTGGCGGCGGTTCGTGCGGAACTGGAGACGCGGGCTCCGAAGTTGGTGGTCAACCTGGTTGAATCCGTTGCGGGAACGGGGCGGCTACAGCACCTCGCGCCGGCGTTGCTCGATGCGCTGCGGATTCCGTACACCGGGTCGCCGACCGCGGCCCTGTTCCTGACGACCGACAAGCTGTTGGCCAAGCGCTTACTCCAACTCGGCGGGCTGCCCACGCCGGCGTGGAGCGCGGTCGGCAGCAAGTCGTGCGGCCCGGCGTTGTCTGCCGACCGGTACATCATCAAGCCGGTGGCGGAGGATGCGTCGGTTGGCCTGGAAGATGACGCCGTCGTTCACGCCATTGACAGCGCCGAGCTTGAGCGCCTGATGCAGGCTCGGGCGGAGTCTCTGGGGCTGGAGGTCTTCGCTGAACGTTACGTGGCGGGGCGCGAATTCAACGTGTCCGTGCTGGCGGGGCCGCAGGGGCCGGAAGTGCTGCCGATCGCGGAGATTCGGTTCGTGGACTATGCCCCTGACCGGCCGCAAGTGGTGGGGTACCGGGCCAAGTGGGACCCCGAGTCATTCGAATATGCGCATACGCCGCGCAGCTTCAAGTTCGCCGCCGGGGACAGCGCATTGTTGGATGAGCTGCGGCGGCTGGCGCGGGCCTGCTGGGCGCTGTTTGGCCTGCGGGGCTACGCGCGCGTGGACTTCCGTGTGGACACGGCGGGCAATCCGTGGATCCTGGAGATCAACGCCAATCCCTGTTTGTCGCCGGACGCGGGCTTCGCGGCCGCCGCCGGCCGGGCGGGGTTGAGCGGCGTTGACGTGGTGGCGCGGATCGTTTCGGATGCCCTGGCGGCCGCGCCGCGTAGCGCGAGGTAACTGGTTCAGTGTTCCGGATCCGGCGGATTCTTGACGATACGTTGCCGATCGACCAGCGTGAGATTGCGCAGATCCAGCAGATTCTGCGGGCCCAGTTTCCGGAGATTCGCCCGCAGGACGTGGCCAGCCTGCCGGCCAAGCTGCGTAACCCGCTGAAGTACAAGTTCCGCCATCTGCTGCTGGTCGCTGATGATGCGCATGGGACGGTGCGCGGCTTTGCGCTGGCGGCTCACGATCCGCAGTTGCGTTTCTTCTACCTCGATTACATCGCCACTGGCCGAAGACTATCCGGCCGCGGGGTGGGGGGCGCGTTGTACGAGCGCTTGCGCGAGGAGGCTGCGGCGCACGGCGTGGTGGGCCTCTTCTTCGAATGCCTGCCGGACGACCCGGCCGAGTGCTTGTCGCGTGAGCAATACCGCCAGAACGCAGCCCGGCTGCGCTTCTACGAGCAGTTCGGCGCCCGGCCGATCATCAACACCGCCTATCAGAAGCCGGCCCGGCCCGGGGACCGCTGCCAGCCGTACCTGATGTTCGACGGGCTGGACCGGGTCAAGCCGCTGCGGCGCGAACAGGCGCGGGCGGCCTGCCGGGCGATACTTGAGCGCAAGTACGACTATTTGTGCTCGCCGGAGTACGTGGCGGAAGTCGTGGCGTCGTTTCGCGATGATCCGGTGCTGCTGCGCGCCCCGCGCTACACGCCGACCAAGACGCCCCGGGCGCGTGCATATCAAGGCGGCAGTCGCGCCCGCATGGTGCTGGTCGTGAACGACAAACACGATATCCACCACGTTCGCGAGCGCGGCTACGTGGAGGCGCCGGTCCGCATTCCGGCGATTCTCAAGGAGCTGGAGGCCACGGGCCTGTTTCGGCGTTTGCCGGTGAAGGAGTTTCCGGAGTCGCACATCCGGGCGGTCCATGACGGCCAGTTCGTCGATTACCTGAAACGCGCCTGCCAGGGCATGCCGGCGGGGAAATCGCTGTATCCGTATGTTTTTCCGATCCGGAACCCCACGCGCCGGCCCAAGGAGCTGTCGGTGCGGGCCGGCTACTACTGCATCGACACGTTTACGCCGCTGAATCAGAACGCCTTTCCGGCGGCCAAGCGGGCCGCTGATTGCGCCATGACGGCGGCCACGGCCCTGCTGAGCGGGGAGCGTCTGGCGTACGCGCTCGTCCGGCCGCCCGGTCACCATGCCGAGCATGCCGCGTTTGGCGGGTTCTGCTACTTCAACAACTGCGCGGTCGTGGCGCAGCATTTGTGCCGCGTGGGCCCGGTGGCGATCCTGGACATCGACTACCACCACGGCAACGGCCAGCAGGAGATTTTCTACGAGCGCGGCGACGTCCTGACCATCTCGATTCACGGGCATCCGGAATTCGCCTATCCCTACTTCACCGGCTTCGAAGATGAGAAGGGCGCGAAGGCTGGCAGCGGCTTCAACCTGAATATTCCCTTGCCGGAGCAAGCCGATGCCGAGCGGTATCGCCAGGCGCTGGGGCGGGCGCTGGAGCGCATTCGGCGGTTCGCACCACGCTTCTTGATAGTGGCACTGGGGCTGGATACGGCCAAGGGTGACCCGACCGGCTCGTGGTCGCTGGTGGCCCGTGACTTCGAGGAGAATGGGCGCCTGATCGGCAGCCTGCGACTGCCCACGCTCGTGGTGCAGGAGGGTGGCTACCGTACGCGCACGCTGGGCGTCAACGCGCGGCAGTTCTTCGCCGGCCTCGTGCAGGCCACCTTCGGGCCAACCGCGGGGACGCCGGTGGGGCCGCGATCCGTCGCGCGGGAGCAACCCAAATGACGGAGTACACCGCACCGGGCGCGGCCCGCGGGGCCGGGCTGGTCGAGCTACGCGACACCGTCAGCGCCGCGGACGTCGCGGCTGTCCGTGCCATTGTGACCTCCTCCGGCTTCTTCGCGCCGCACGAGATTGACATCGCGGCGGAACTGGTCGAGGAGCGCTTGGCGCGCGGCGCGGCCAGCGGCTACCACTTTGTCTTTGCGGACGCGGGCGGTGAGCCTGTCGGCTACGCCTGTTACGGTCCGATTGCCTGCACGGTGGGCAGCTTCGATTTGTACTGGATCGCGGTCACGGCCGCGTCGCGCGGGCAGGGGTTGGGACGCCGGCTGCTGGCGGAGGTGGAACACCGCGTGACGAGCGCGGGCGGACGCCGACTGTACATTGAAACGTCTTCCCGACCCCTGTACGAACCCACGCGCCGCTTCTACGAGCGCGGCGGCTACGCGGCCGCGGCCTACCTGGACGACTTCTACAGCCCCGGCGACGCCAAAGTCATCTTTGTGAAGGCCCTCGACGTGTCAACCGCGGCGCCGGGCCCGCGTGCCGACCAGGCATAGCTGGCCGGCACGGGTGGTCGGACAGAGGCGTGGTCAGCGCGGCAGAGCCAGCATCCCGACGGCCTGGTCCAACTCGGCGTTCATGAGCACGTGCAGTACGCGGCCCTCGGCGGCCTGCGGCACGTCGATGACGCGCAGGGTGTCGGCGAGATTGGCGTACTCCGGCGCCAGCGCGGCAAGACGGTTGGGCGTTTGCGTCAGGAACGGCTCGTTGAAGAGCACACCTTCCTCGTCGGGATAGAGTGGCAGGTAGTGAATGGCGCTTTCCACCAGGTCCTGGAAGAAGTGCGTGCCGAACGAGAGGTCGGGAGTGTAGTCGCCGCGCTTGCGCGCGATTTCGATGAGCATGGCGGTGTTGTTGATGTCGGCGTACGTAACGCGCACGCCGAGCTTGATATCGCCGCGGCTGCCCCAGCGGCCGGGTCCCATCAGGATGAAGCAGCGCTTGGGCAGCAGCTTGTTGAGCTTACCGACGGCGCGGCCGATGGCGACCAACTGGTCGAGGCTGTTCAACTCGCTGTATTTGTCCGGATCGACGTAGACGATATGCGTGATGTCCGGCACGCGCCCGTTGGAGACGTGGCGGCTGGCCGAGAAGACCACGCGCTCCGGCGGCAGGTCATGGGGAATCGTGGCGGGCGCGGAATGCGGGGTGGAGCTTTGCACCCGGCACTGCAGCAGGTAGAGGTTGACGCCGTCGGAGGCCAACTCGATATCCACCGGAGCACCGAGCTTCTGCTCGAGCAATGTCAGGAGGGCGCGCATCTGCTTGAGGAACGGCGTGCGGGCAAGGAGCCCCTCGAACGTGACCACCAGGTCCTGGCGTTCGAAGTCGAGCTGTCCACGCAGCGGTGAGCGCAGGTTGCCGTCCTCGAAAACCGAGACCAGTTGTTCGACGTTTGGGATTTCCGCCCCGCAGGCGCGCAGGAAGGCGGGGATTTCGACCGTCTCGAAGCGCTTGGCGCGCAGGTTGATCACGTCCAGGTAGCGGGGGGCGTAGCGGACCGTCTCCTCGGGTGTAGGGTTGACGCGCAGGCCGGGCTGGCCGGGGGCCGCCAGGACCGGGTAGTCGTCGCCGAGCCGATCGACGGCGCGCGTGCCCAGGCCGGGCACCAGCCGGACCAGGCCGTCCTCGCGCTTGATGCGCGGCGACCAGCGGAACTCGTTGTGGCTGAAAGCCACGCCCGCGAAGGCGGGGGCGAAGTACTGGCCGATCTTCGTCCCGACCACCTCCTGGATCAGGATCGCCATGCCCTCGGAGAAATCGAGCAGGTTGCGTTCGGCGCGGTAGAGGATCGGATCCGGGCCGAAGATCGAGGCATATACCTCGCCGATGGCGTCAAGCAGGGCCGCGAGGCGCTCGCCCTTGGCGCCCTGGTTCGCCAGGAACAGGCTCTTGTATTTTCCGGCGAACGCGGCGCCGAAGCGGTCCTCGAGCAGGCTGGAGCTGCGGACGATGAGCGGGCGCTCGCCGAAATCATCCAGTGCCAGCGACAGGCCGCGCACCACGTCGGGCGCGAAGTGTGAGTGCTTGAACACCTGTACGACGTGCGGATACTCGCGGTGGATCTCGTCCAGCTCCTTGTACTTGTGGGTCATCACGTCTTCCAGGTGGTTGGTCTGGATAAAGTCGTAGAGGCTGTCGGACGTGATATACCAGGAGCGTGGGAAGCGGATATCCTGCAGGCCCAGCGCGGCGCCGTGCCGCCGCACAATCTGACGGGCTAGGAAGAGGCCGGCCGCCTTGCCGCCGATCTTGCCGTGCCCCTCGCCGGGGTAGATGAGCCGCTGCGTGAGCTTGTGAAAGTCCTCGATCTCGACGAAGTCCTTGGCGACGTTGACGAACTCGAGCTGGCCGGTCAGGAAGCGGTGGATGAGCGAGACGCGCAGACCCTTCAGCGTTGAAGGTGACAGCTCGATTTCGCCCCGGCAGGCGTGCTGGTAGCGACGCATCGCGTCGGCCACGCGGGTGAGCGAAGTGTGCGGATCCTCGATTGCGTTGACCAGGAAGCTGGCGCGGTCCAGCCGGATCCACTGGTGGATGCAGGCCACGATCTCCTCATCGTCCAGATGGGCCGCGGCGATCTCAAAGGCCTCGCCGGCCAGGTTCTCGCTGGCCCAGGCCTGGTCGTCGGGCCGGCTCTCCGGGCCGCGCGGCTCATTGGGATCGCTCAGCAGTTCGGCCAGCTCAGCCTGCCGACCGCCGCCGATCTTCTGAAGAACCAGGTCGGCGTCGGCGATGCCGCGACAGGCCAGATAGTTGATCATCTTGCGCGTGATGCGCAGCAGCAGGTTGTGGTCGGTCCGCCGCAGCAGATCGAGGATGGCCGACCAGTCACCGGCGGAATGCTCGGAAACCTGCTGCCGGGCGGAGCGCCAGTCGCGCATGCCCTTCAGCAGGTGGCGGTGCGTGATACAACTGGCCAGCCGCTCGGCGATGAATTCGATTAACCGGTGTTCGCTATGCAGGAATGGTCCGGCTTCCGCCTCGGGCAGACGCTCGCCGTAGAAGACCTCGACCAGCCCCACGGATTTGCCCTGCACGCAGATGGCCGCCCGCTGGGCCCAAGGCGATTCGGCGAAGTGCGGCGATGTGTAGACCTGGCCGGCGTACGTTATGCGGGCCCGGCACACCTCAGAATACTGCCACCCGGACGGAATGGCCTGCACGACGGCCCGCAGGATGTCCTCCAGGGGGAGTTCTTCGTGGCTCACCAGTTCCTCGACGGCGTAAAGACAGTTGAGTTCCTTGGTGCGCTCATGCAGCGCCGTCAGGATGCCTTCGATAGCGTCGTGGTGGGCCATGATGCCTCGCGCCCAGCCGGCGAGGCCGGCCGCGTGGCTGGGCGCCGGCCGGACATCGTCGGGGTCTGATGAGAATACGCCCCACCCCTCACACACAGCAAGGGGCGGGGCGTCCTTCCCTGCTGTCGCAGAGAAAGATGGCGGTCCCGTTGTGGGCAGGTCCGCCGCATCGATGGAGACTAACACGAAGTCCCGCGAAGGATGAAACGGCCGTGACCATCCTCGCTCTCAGCCGTTGAGGATCTCCTCCACCTGGGACTTGTCGACTTCAGTTATGTACGGGATGCCGCTGATGTCGGCCGCCGCGTGGGTCAGGGCAGCCAGGTCGTCGCGGCTGATATGCTCGAGCGCGAACTTCCGGCTGCCACACATTAGCTGGCGCAGGCCCTGGGCCAGGCGCTCATAGTAAGTGTATAGGCCGATCGCGCCGGGCGGGATGCGCTCGAATCCCTCGTTGCCTAGCTCGCGGCGCAGCTCGTTGGCGGTCACGAAAACATCATCGATTGTGCTTCCAAAACGCTCCACGTAGACGGGTAGCTGACTTTCGCTGATGGCCCGGCCGATGGTCTTGCCAACCATTGCGGCGGCGATCGGCGCGCGGGCCATGCCCACCAGCTTGACGTACGGAGCACCCAGGGCCAGGCCCTTGAAGATCTGGTCCTCGAACGTGAAGCCGCCCGCCACCGCGATGGCCGGCACCTGGAGCTTCCGCTCGGTCATGCGCTGGCAGTACTGGTACAGGAGCGAATGCAGCTCGACCGGCGGCACGCCCCATTCGTTCATCATGCGCCAGGGGCTCATGCCGGTTCCGCCGCCGGCGGCATCGACCGTGAGCAGGTCCAGCTTGTACTTGCTGGCGAACAGGACGGCGCGGGCCAGGTCGGCCGGGCGATAGGCGCCGGTCTTCAGGAAGACATACTTGGCCCCCGCCTTGCGCAACTCCTCGACCCGTTGGGCAAAGCCCTCCTCGCTCACCATGCCCACGCGCGAGTGCCGCTCAAACTCCTTGAACGCGCCGCGCTCGAAGGCCTTGATCACGTGCGGATCGGTCGGGTTGGGGATCACGACGTAGCCGCGCTCGTAGAGCAACTGGGCCTTCTTCAGGTTGTTGATCTTCACCTCGCCGCCAATGTCCTTGGCACCCTGGCCCCACTTGAGCTCGACACATTGCACGCCCAGCTTCTCGATGGCGTACTCCTGGGTACCCAGGCGCGTATCCTCGATGTTGGCCTGGCAGATGATGGCGCCGTAGCCGTCGCGCTGATGGTCCTTGAAAAGGTCTACGCGGCGCTTGAGATCGACCGTGTCAACCACGCGGCCGTTCTTGATCACCGCTTCGGGATCCATGCCGACGACGTTCTCGCCGATGGTCAGGCCGGTCCCGGCCAGGGCCGAGCCGATCGCCAGACCCTCCCAGTTGTTCTTGGCGATGTTGGTCGAACCGATGCCGGGAATCACCCAGGGAAGCTTGAACTTGAGCCCGCGGTCGTGGCCGAACACAGCTTCCAGGCTCACCGCCGGGAAGATGGCCTTGTCGCTATCGGGCGCGATGCCGTGGGCGCCGACCGCCGTACCCATGATGTTGAAGTGCGAGTAGTCCACGGGGTAGATCTTCTCGGCCGCGGTCGTAATCACGCCGAACGGCTGGGGATAGATGACCTCGTGGCCGCGGTAGGCGGACTTGCCGATCTCGCACATGCCGATGCAGCCATCGACGCAGGTCACGCACATGCCGGAGCTGGGGGTGACGGAACCTTCGGTGCGGTTCTTCGTCAGCGTCGCGGCCGAACTGTTTATTCTCGAGAATGTCATGGACATCGACTCGGCACCTCCGTGGACTATTCCTTCTCAATCTCGCAGGCAACGCAGGGATTCATGTAGCACATCATGTCGTCGAACTGTTCCTTGGCGGCACAGGGCGGCGTCAGGTTGGCGCAGCCGCCGCAGATCGCCTTATCAGGCTCGTTGTACGTACAGCGGAGCTGGCAGGCGGGGCAGACATAGATGCAGCCGCCGCACAGCCGACACTGTTCGGACTTGATATCGAAGGGCGTACCGATGCTGCGCCGCTCACCGCGGCCGCGGAAGCCGATGGCCTTGGCCATCATCTGCTCCTCGCACATCCGCACGCACAGGCCGCACAGGATGCAGTCCTCGTGCTCCTGGCGGAAACGCTGCTGCCGCACACCGTGGGCGGAGGCCAGGTCCTGGATGACCTTTGACTGCGGACAGGAGGCCAGCAGCAGCTCGATTACCATCTTGCGTGCCCGCAGCACGCGGTTCGAGGCCGTCCGCACGTGCAGGCCTTCCTGGGCCGGATAGGTGCACGAGCTGACCAGCCGGGCCTTGGGCCCCTCGCCGATCTCGACCACACACAGCCGGCACGCACCGTAGGGCGAAAGCCCTTCCATGTGGCACAGCGTCGGTATCGGGAAACCCAGAAACCGGGCGGCCTCGAGCAGCGTCGTGCCCTCTTCCACCGAAACCGGCAGGCCATTGATCTTCAGGTTGATCATGACGCACCTCCCACCGCGGCCACGTCCGCCGGCTCGGCATCCTTGGGCCGCGTGAACTCCAGGTCACACCGCAGGCAACGCCGGGCCTCCCGAGTGGCATCCGCGACTGACAGCGTCTGCTCGACCTCGTCGAAGCCCTGGCGGCGCGTCAGGGCCGGCAACGTCGGCGGTTCGGCCCGATCGGCCTCGACCAGTTCATCGTCGCCCAATTGGACCGGCTCCACGTAAACCTCCGGCAGCAGCGGCGCGCCGGGCTGGCGCAATTCCTCGCCGCGCACATAACGCCCGATCATCTTCGCCACCTTCTTGCCGGCCGCGATCGCCTGCACCACGGTGTTGGGGCCCGTGACCACATCGCCGCCCGCGAACACGCCGGGACGACTCGTGGCCAGGGTCTCCTTGTCCACCTTGAGCGTGCCCCAATCGGTAACTTCAATACCCATGGAGCTCATAAACTCGATGTCGGGCACGTCGCCGATCGTGACGATCAGCGTGTCCAGCATGAACACCTGCTCGGTTCCGGGGATCGGCACCGGCTTGCGTCGGCCGCCGGCATCGACCTCCCCCAGCCGGTTCCGGACGCACTCGACGCCGGCCAACTGGTCCTTGTCGGTGAGGATGCGCACCGGGGTCATCAGGCTTTCGAGCTTCACCCCCTCCTCCAGCACCGAGTCCACGTCCTTCTTCTGGGCGGGCATCTCCTCGCGCGTGCGCCGGTAGAATATGGTGACGCTCTCGACGCCCGGCTGCCGCAATGCCACGCCGGCCGCGTCCACGGCGCTGTCGCCGCCGCCGATCACGCCCACCCGACCGCGAGCCAACTGCTCGCCGCGCAGGTTGAAGGCCTTGAGGAACTCGATCGCTGGGAAGACCCCGCGCACGTCCTCGCCCTCGAGATTCAAAGCCTTGCTCTTGTGGGCGCCGATGGCCAGGAAGACCGCCTTGAAGCCCTCGGCGAAGAGCGAATCGACCGTGAAGTCGCGCCCCAGGGCCTGGTTGCACCGTAGCGTGACGTTCTTGTCGAGCAGGCCGGCGATCTCCTTCTGGAGCGTGTCGCGCGGCAGCCGGTAGGCCGGAATGCCGCTCACCAGCATGCCGCCCGGCTGCTCGCCCGCCTCGAAGACGGTCGCTTTGTAGCCGGCCAGGGAGAGGTAATGGGCGGCGGTAAGTCCGGCCGGCCCGGAACCGACAATGGCGATCCGGGGCGTGTCCGCGCCTGGCGACCCGCTGCGGCGCGGCTTGTAAACGGCAGGATCCACGCGGTCGGTGACAAAACGCTTCAAGGCGCGAATGGCGATGGGGGCTTTGCCGGCCGTGCCGCTGCGACAGTGAGTCTCGCAATTGTGCGAGCAGACGCGAGCGCACACCGAGGGGAACGGGTTGGCCTCGCGAATCGCCTGGTAGGCCTGCTCGTATTCGCCGCGGGCGATGTGGGCGACATAACGCCAGGCCTCGGTGTCAATCGGACAGGCCGTCTGGCAGGGCGCGCCGACCAGGTCCTTGCAGACGAACGCCCGGCAGCGCCGGTCGTGGATATGCTCTTCGTACTCGTGGCGGAAGTAGCGCAGCGTGGACAGGACCGGGTTCGCGGCGGTCTGCCCCAGCCCGCACATGGTCGTGTCCTTGACGGTCTGGGCCAGTTCCTCAAGCAGCTCCAGGTCCGCGAGCGTCGCCCGGCCCGCGGAAATGTCGTCGAGGATCTCGTACATCCGCTGCGTGCCCTTGCGACAGGTGAAACACTTGCCGCAGGACTCCTCCTTGAGGAAGGCCATGAAGTACTTGGCGACGTCGACCATGCAGGTGTGCTCGTCCATGACGATCATGCCGCCGGAGCCCATGATCGATCCGGCCGCCGCCAGCGTGTCATAATCGATTCGTAGATCGAACTTCTCGGCCGGGATGCAGCCGCCCGAAGGCCCGCCCGTCTGGACGGCCTTGACCTTGGCCGTGCCTTTGGGACCGCCGCCGATGTCGTGGACCACCTCACGGATGGTGATGCCCATGGGCACCTCGACCAGGCCGGTATTCTTGATCTTGCCGACGAGGCTGAAGACCTTGGTGCCGGCATTGCCGGCGGTGCCAATCTCAGAGAACTGCTGCGCGCCGACCCGGAAGATGTGGGGCACGTTTGCCCAGGTTTCGACGTTGTTGATGGCGGTGGGCTTGCCGCTTATGCCGCGCTGGACCGGGAAGGGCGGGCGCTGCCGTGGTTCGCCCATCTTGCCTTCGATCGAGCGTATGAGGGCGGTCTCCTCGCCGCAGACAAACGCGCCGGCGCCGCGGACTATCTTGATGTCAAATGAGAAACCACTGCCCAGGATGTTGTTGCCCAGGAGCCCCAACTCACGGCACTGCCGCAGCGCGATGATGAGGTGCTTGATCGCCAGCGGGTACTCGTTGCGGACGTAAATGACGCCCTGGTCGGCCCTGGTTCCGAAACCGCCGATGATCATGCCCTCGAGAATACTGTGCGGGTTACCCTCCAGGATGCTGCGGTCCATATAGGCGCCGGGGTCGCCCTCGTCTGCGTTGCAGACCAGGTAAGCGCCGCGCCCGTTCCGCTGCTTCGCGAGCAGCTCCCACTTCAGCCCCGTGGGGAAACCGGCGCCGCCGCGTCCCCGCAGCCCCGAGCTTTTGACCTCCTGCACTACCCAGGCCGGGTCGCCCCGTTCGAAGACCTTCTCCAGGGCAGCATAGCCGCCCTGAGCGATATAGTTGTATACGCGAATCGGGTCGATCGACTGATTCATGGCCAGCAGGGTGCGCTGCTGCTTCTTGAAGAAGGGAATCTCGTCGAAGTTGTGGTAGCGTTCGCCGGTGGCCGGATCGCTGTACAACAACTCCTCGACGTATTCCCCGGCGAGCACGGCGTCGAGAATCCGCGGCACGTCGGCGACCTGGATCTGCGTATAGAAGGCCTTCTGCGGGTCCGTGAGAATGAAGGGGCCCATCTCGCAGAACCCGTGGCATCCGGTGATCCGCAGACCCAGCCGCTCAACCAGGCCGTTATTGATGATGTACTTCTTCACGGCGCGGTGAAGGGTGTTTGCGCCGCTGGCCTGGCACGCGGTGCCGGCACACACGATCACGCAGGGCTTGTTCGGCTCGCTGCCGTCCTCAATTATCGTTCGCAGGCGTTGCAGGTCGTACACGGACGACAATCGCAGCATTTAACTATCCTCACACAGCAGCCATCTTCAACCGCGCTAACACAGCTCGGCCTAGAAACCGCTGCCGTCCAAATCCAACATGTGTCCCTTGCAGCCGCGGCGCGAGCAGATCTGTACGATCCCGCCCGCCCGCACGATCATCGAGACCATCGGCGCACTGCACAGCGGGCAATTCGAAGCGCCCTTCAGTTCGGTATGGCAGTGTGGGCAGAAGAAATCCACGACGGTATCGGTCGGGATCAGGTACTCGGATTCGACCGTGAAGCTGCCGTAAAGCGCCGACAACCGCAGCCAGCCATGCGTCCGCTCAAAGGACGCCGTGACACGAATTGACGGTGAGCCGTCGATCGGGTTGTCGGTATCCATGAGGCTGTGGTTGCAGCGCGAACAACTGACGTTGAGCACGAAGTCGCGCACGTCCGCCTGCTGCTCGGCGGCGTCAAGCCCCGCCCGCGTATCGCTGAGGACCTGCTTGACGCGCGACGAACGCACGTTGGCGAAGTAGTGCCCGTCCACCACCGCCACCGGACCCAGCGCGCAGGCCCCCAGGCAGTTCACCGTCTCCAGAGAGAACTCCCGGTCGGCCGTCGTCTCACCAGGCGCTACACCAAGCTGGCGTTGGAACTCCTGTGCGACCGCCGGTGCCCCCCGCACGTGACAAGCCGTACCCATGCAGACCGAGCACAGGTGCTTGCCGCGCGGCTTCAGGCTGAACGTCTTGTAGAACGTCGCCACGCCGTACACATCGACCGGCGAGCGCCCCGTACGCTCCGCCACGAGTTTAAGAGCCTCGGGCGGCAGGTAGCTGTACTTCGCCTGGATCTCTTCCAGAACGGAGATAAGCCCGTCCCCCTGGCCCTGGTGTTTGTCAATTATGCTCAGGACTTCATCCGCCTTCATACATATCCTCCGGGTGACCGCGACCTGTCCATGGCCCAGGACACCCAGCGCCAGGACCCCACCCGTTACTCGTAGTCTTCGCAGTGCCAGACACCGCCGGCCGGCTTCGGATGAACGCACGAGCGCCGGTGCTCGCAGTTCATGCACAGACCAGCGTACGCGGAGACATCCTCCGCGACCCGGCGTGCCGCGGTCGCCGGAGCCGCCGCGCAGCCCGCCTGGGGCCCGCTACCACCCAGCGGCGGTGCCACATAATCGTCAAACAACTCACAGAACAGCGCCGTGCCACCGCGGGCACGGTAGTAGCAGGTGGCTCTGTGATTGCACGTCGAGCAAAGACCACCGATCTGCGTGATCGCGGGCATAGGCATGATCACAATCTCCTGCGCCTCAGCGTACTGGCCGCGCGCCGGACGCCACCCGCGCGGGCGGGTCGTCCAGCCGGATCACCCTGAATGCACGCCGTGTGCCGAGCCCAAGAATGCCGTGGGTGAAGGTCCGCCCCTCGAAGAAGTAGAGCTGGGTTGACAACCTAAACCACGGTTACATCCGCAGATAGGCGTATCCGGACGCGCGCTAGCCGGCGCCCAGCGCAGGGTTAGTGAAGTGCCCGGCATCCGCGCCCAGGCGGGGAGATTTGAACCGGCGGGGAGAATCGCCCCGGTGCCAGGCCCCTCAGTTTGCCCGCGTCCCGTAAAGCTTGAGCTTCTCGCGCAGCGTCTTACGATCGATGCCCAGTATCTCGGCCGCCTGCGTCTTGTTGCCCGACACACTGGCCAGCACGTTGCGCACATGCTCGGCTTCAACCTCAGCCAACGTTCGGCGCAGACCCGCTTCCCGTCCGGCCGAGAAGCGCATCGCGGAGGGCAGGTCGGGCACATCGATGACGTTCGTGTCAGCCATGACCACCACGCGCTGAATCGCGTTCTCCAATTCCCGGACGTTTCCCGGCCAGTGGTAGCTGGCCAGCACCCGCAGGGCGTCATCGGCGAATTGCGGAATCGGCCGCCCCAACTCGGCGGCAAACTTGCTCGCAAACTGCGCCACCAGCAACAGAACGTCGTCCTCCCGCTCGCGCAGCGGGGGCATCGTTATTGTAATAACGTTCAGCCGGAAGAACAGGTCCTCGCGAAACACCTCGTTCTTGACCAGGGCCCGCAGGTTTTTGTTCGTCGCGGCCACGACTCGTACGTCGACCGTGCGCGGGCGCGACGATCCAACCATGTAGATCTCCCCGTTCTCCAGCACGCGCAGCAACTTGGCCTGCATGCCCAGGCTCGTATCGCTGATCTCGTCCAGGAAGATGGTGCCGCCGTCTGCAGTCTGGAAGAAGCCCGCCCGGGACTCGGTGGCGCCGGTGAAAGCCCCCTTGACGTGCCCGAACAGCTCGCTTTCCAGCAGTGCTTCCGGAATGGAGCCGCAGTTGATAGGTACAAACGGGGCTGCCGCCCGCGGGCTGCCGTAGTGTATTGCCCGCGCGGCCAGCTCTTTGCCCGTGCCACTCTCGCCCCCAATAAGCACGGTGGCTGGTGCCGCGGCCGCCTTGCGAATCTCCTGAAATACCTCCCGCATGGCCTTGGACTTGCCGATGAAGCCGGCCAGCGTCAGCGCCTGCTCAGAGCCGTTCTGGGCGCTCCGTCGCGCCTGGAGCACCTGGAGTATGCGCTGCACGGCGGCCAACAACTCCTCGTCTGTGAACGGCTTGGTTATGTAGTCCTGGACGCCCAGCTTGACCGCCGTCACCGCCCCCTGGATCGTTGGGTAGCCCGTGATCATCATGACCTCGGTGTCCTTCAGGTTCTCGCGGACATGCCGGGTCAGGTCCAGCCCGCTGACTTGCGGCATCTTCAAATCGGTGATCACCAGGTCAATCGGGGTCTCTTCCAGCAGGCGGATGGCCTCCGCCGCCCCGGGCGCCGTGAACACCTGGTAGCCGGCCGCCACCAAATTCCGCTGAATCAGCTCCAGCGTATCCGGCGCATCATCGACTACCAGGATGCGTTCCTTTTCACTCGTGGTCGCCATCCGGACCGGTCTCCTGAACTTCTGCGAACCCGGTCGCGGGCAGGCGGATCTCGAACCGCGTACCCTGTCCGGGTTGGCTCTGCACGTCCAGCACGCCGCCATGCGCCGAGACGATACCGTGCACCACGGGCAAGCCCAAACCCGTACCCTCGTTCACGTCCTTGGTCGTGAAGAACGGCAGGAAGATCTTGCCCAGCACCTCCGCGTCCATGCCGGTGCCCGTGTCCTCCACAATGAGCGCCGCGGCCGAGCCGTTGGCGCGCGTTCGCACGGTGAGCGTCCCGCCTTCTGGCATGGCCTGCACGGCGTTCACTACCAGGTTAACCAGGACCTGCGTCAGTTGCGCCGGATCACCCTGGATCTCCGGGACGTCCGGGGCCAGATCGCACACAATGCGGGTGCCGGCCTTTGCACAGCGGACCTCCAGGAAGTACAGGCTGTCCTCGACCACGCGATTGAGACTCACCGGCGCCTTGCGCGCCGGCACCTGGCGGGCGAACACCATCAGCTTCTTGATGACTTCGCGCGCATAAAGCGAGCCCGTGATGATCTTCTCGATGTCGCGCGCCGCCGACTCGGGCAGCCCGGGACACTTTCGCGCGAGCTGCGCGAAGCCGAGAATGCTCCCCAGCGGCTCGTTCAGCTCATGCGCCACGCCGGCCGCAAGCTGCCCAATGGTGGCTAGGCGGTCGGCGTGGATGAGTTGCTGCTGGAGGTGGGTCCGCTCCCGCTCCGCATCCTGCCGCTCGACGATCAGCGCCACCTCCCGGGCTACAGCGGCGATTAGCTTCTGTTCCTCACCCAGAAACGCGCCGGCGGCAAACTCCGGCCGCTCTTCCAGATAGTGAACCTCGACCGTCCCGCGCCGCCGACCGCGGACCACTATCGCGGCGGACAATGCGGCTGACTGCGGATGTCGTGTCGGGCAGAAACCGGGCGTCGCATAGGCGTCGTCATCAACAACGATCCGCGCTGCCGCAATCTCCGGGTGCTGCCAGGCGCGCGGTAGCAGCTTGGCCGCCCGCCGTAGCTTCTCCGGCAACGTCAGGTCCGCTTGCTCGGCCACCTGCGCGATGCCGTACAGACACGTTAGCTCCTTGACGCGCTCGCGCAGCGCGTGCTGGGTACGCCAGTCGGCAATTGCCAGCCCCAGTGTCTGGGCGACCCCTTCATAGCACTCCACGTACGCCTTCGTGAAGCAGTTCGGTTGCTCGCATTTCACGTGCAAAAGGCCTACGGTCGCCTCATCCACCACGAAGCGCAAGATGGCCAGCGAGCGATAATGTCCGCCCACACAGATGATCTCCGGCATGGCTCCCGGGGCCGGCGGCGCGCCCACCGGAACCCGCTCCCAGGCGTCCTTGGCCCAGAAGCTGCCGTTCCGCGTGAAGCACGAGTGCGCGGGGTCAAACACCTGGCAGGCGACCTCGCGACACACCCGCTCCAGATCGGTGTTCGCCTGCCCAGCCGGCACTACGCGGCCGTCCGGGGCGCGCGTCCAACGGACCAACTCGAAATGCGCTCTGGGCTTCGGCCGGCGCGCGGCTTCCCAGCGATAATGCAATTCGCCGTCACTGAGGCGCACCTCCACCGCGTCGCAGCACGAGAACGTCAGCAACACCTGCGAGACCTCCTGCAGGAAGTGCATCCTGGTAAGTCCGCGACTCGCGCAGTGCAGGATCGTTCGGGAGAGGCTCGCGCCGTCGGCCGACGGCAGCGCAGCGTCGGTCTGCCAAGCCGGCACACTGGGCCACTGCTCGTCCATACGGGCACCACCACTCTAACAGCCCAGTGCTCATCATAAGTTACGCTTGGCCGGGCTTCTACCGTCGGTTCGTCCAGCAGCGCCACAGCACGACCGCGTGCTGGCCGCGCCAGTCCGCCGCAGAGGTAGCGCCGGCCCCCCGCGGCCAGTGAGCGGCTCGCAAGCGAGCACCGCACGCCAGCCGGAGCTTATGATACCAGGCAAGCCCGACATCTGCCCGCCGAAGCGATCGTGCCCGGAGGGCAAAGAAGAACGAGCTCGGGTCCCGGTCCGTCGACCGCCCAGTGCCGTCAGACCCCGCCACCAGGCTCGGGGACGTCGGCTTGTCCGGATGGAAACAGGCATCAACCGTAAGCTGTTTGTGGCCCATCCTTTATGCGACTTGGCGCCCGGCGAGTGTCAAGGCCGTGTTCCGCCTTGACTCCAGCGCCGATTCCACCGTTAACCACGCTCCGACACCCGCGCAATTCGTACCAGTGCGGTTACGTTTGCACGGTCGGAACTGCCCTGCAACTTCCGCCTTCAGTCCGCCGTGCGGACTCTCACCGTGCCGCGCATGGGGGCTGCACCGTCTGGTCCGCATGAGGGCGCACCCTGTGCGTCTGCCGACTCGCACGGGCCGCGGCGGCGTGCTGAGTGCGCCTGTGGCCCGAGACGCTCTGGCGGGCTTCACAACGCGCCAGGCGGGGCGTTAACGAAACTCGGACCACATCTTCACTGTGTCAACATCGGTTCGTAATAAGCAGGCGGTATCAGTAAGCGCGGATCTGCAACGGGCGCGGTCGGCGTTTCGGCCGAACATGGTTAAAGCATTAGGCCGGTTGCCATTCGCCCCGGCAACTACGGGTATCTGGTCGGCACGCACAGCAACATGCGGCGTGATGCCATTGCACCTGCAAAGCAGCGCGGCGGGCGCGACAGGTCGGCTTACGGAACGTTCGTGAAACGGCCGGGCGCATCTCCTGCGGCGCATGAGTCCACAAGTTGTAGCGATTTTAACGACGTGTTCACGCGCGTGTAACCAGCCCAGAGTACATAGGGCTGGTGAGCACGGCTGATCATCACACTGTTGCGGAGGTATGAGAGCATGATCGGTTCCTTCTGTGCTTCTGGCTGTCTGGCGCGACGCCGTGCGGCGCGCGGTTTCACACTGATCGAGTTGTTGGTGGTGATTGCCATCATTGCGCTGCTGCTGTCGGTTCTCATGCCGGCCCTGGGCAATGCGCGCCGGCAGGCCCGCGCCGTGCAGTGCGCGGTCAATCTGGGCAACGTCGGCAAGGCTTTTGTGATCTACCTGGTGGAGAACAGGGGTGTCTATCCCGCCTCGTACGTCTACACGCGCAGCGCTTACGGAGATGTTGACCCCTTCGATCAGCCGCCCGATCACCCCTACGGCTACGCGCACTGGTCCTGGTACCTCTACCAGGGCGGCAAAGTCAAGCCCGAGGCCTTCACCTGTCCGGAGATTCTGAACAAGGGGACGCCGCGCACCAACCCCGGCCCGCAGGCCGGTGACTGGGAGGGCGGGCAGGTCGATCAGCGCGGCATGACGGCGAGCAGCGGTACGACGCTGGTCGACAAGCAGGCCGCGCGTATGGCCTACACCGCGAACGCGGCGATTGTCCCGCGCAACAAGTTTCACACCGGCCTGTATAGCAGCGGCGAGCAGGGTTGGCGGCTGAATCAGTTCGTGAACGAAACGCGCATCATGGAGTCGCGCGCCGTCATCCTGGCCACCGAATTCCACCGCAACTGGCAGGTGGCTGCCGTCCAGGAGGCCGGCGGCGTGCTGAGCAAGAGCCACCGCCCGGTACATGCGTTCTACAACCTCGGCAGCGGCTACAACGAGTACGCGGCTGATCCCGAGGGCGGCTTCATCTGCGGCGACCCCAACGATCCGGAGAACTACGGCCTGCGCCCGCTGAAGGAGATCGAGCAGGCTCCGGGCGCGATTACCGGCACCGTTGGCCTCGAGATCAACGCCGTCGGCCGGCATCATCCGGGCGGCGACCACCTGGGCGGCGCGGCTAACTTCCTCTACGTGGACGGACACGTGGAGCGCAAGACCATACTTGAGACCATCAAACAGCGCCAGTGGGGTGAGGCCTACTACAGTCTCACCGGCGACAATACGGAGATCAGTCCGTACTTCTAGACCTGTGCGCGGTGTAAGCGGCGTGTTGACGGCGACGTGTCGTGGTGGAAAGTGGCAACATTGGTTCGACATTTGACTGTCTGTGGCATCGGCAGGGCGTGCCTGCTGGTGCGGCGGGTTACAGGTGCTTTCTGGAGGAAACCACACATGAGTATTTGTACAAAGAGGAGTGTTGCACGGGTGGCTTTGGTGCCAGCCCTGCTGGTCGGGATTCTGGTAAGCCCGGCAGTCCGTGCGCAAACGATTCAGGGCGGCGAAGTCAACATCAGCGGGGCGACGCTGTTTCGAGACTTCTTCTCCGCACCGGCTTCGACCAACGACTTCATCGACGTAGATGCCGACGGCTTCGCCGGCTACGATCCGTTCACGCCGCCATTTGTGGATCAGTTGGCTCCGCCCTATACCTGCTACGGCTGGTCCGGCTGGTGGCTGGTCCAGTACCGCGGCGTCGGCTCGGGCAACGGCCTGGCCGAATTCGTGGACTACCAATTGCTCGACACGATCCCCTACGTCCCACCGTCCGAGGGTGGCTTCATCAACCGCATGGTCTTCTCTGACGACGGCTTCCCCTTCTACCCGTGCCCCTGCGACCCGGGCGAGTGGGACCCGGAGTGCTGCGATACCGGCACCCCCTACTGCCCCAGCAGCATCGACATGGCCGTCCTCGACGTCCCCACCCGCTGGTTCACCCGCGCCGGTGACGTTTCGCAGGCACTGTGGGATCTGCCGCCCGGTGCCCCCGGCTTCGGCTGGTCACCGATCCTTTCGTGGGACACCGGCTTCTCCTCGAAGCTCAAGAGCCTCGAACGCGAAACGCCGTCGGGCGAGATCGTCGCGCTTAACACCAACACTGACGAACCTGACGCCAACACCGTCTACGACACTGCGATCGCCTGGGTTCCCATTGCAATCGTGGCCAACCGCGGCACCGGTCTCCAAGACGTCAGCGTCAGCGAACTGCAGCACCTGTTCGTAACCGGCCGCATGCCCAGTGGCGAGAACCTGGTCGCGGCCACCCGCGACGCGGGCTCCGGCACGCGCAACGGCGGGATGAACTCGCTCGGCATCGACCCGAGCTGGGGCCGTGGTGATAACCTCGGCAACAAGAACAACGTCACGGGTCTCACCAACCTGGGCCCCGATCACCAGGCCACCAACTGCGGCGGCTCAAGCGTAATGGAAGGCGCCATTCAGAACCGCCGTCTGGCGGTTGGTTACACCGGCCTGGCCGGCGGCAGCCGCGCCGCGGGCGACACTCTGGCCGGCCGCTACGAAATCCTCAACATCATCTTCGATGACCGCGGCGGCAGTCTGCCGGTGCGCCCGGACATTGACGCCGTCCTGGATACCTGCGATCCGGATTACGGCTTCCAGATCGGCGGTCCGGAGACCTTCACCACCCGCGGCGATCCCATGGAGTACGACAGCGGCGCCGTGACGTATATGGAGAACCAGGCCGCGGCCGACTACCTGCGCAACATCGTGGGCAGCATCGTTGCTTTCGAGGAGCAGCCCGGCGCGCCTGAGACGGCCTTCATGCCGTCTCGCTACCTGGCTAACACGTTCTTCCTGTCGGGCGGCATCGACTGCCTGCCCGACCTGGCAAACCCCACTATCTTCCTGCCCAACGAAGACCTCAACCAGCCCTTGCAAGACTTCATGCGAGCCAACAACGATCTGGGCATCGGCCAGGAACTGCCGGCCTTCGGTTCAACCTCTGTCGCCAACAAGGTCCCCACGCGCGTCGGCAGCCCCACCTGGCCGGCCGGCAGCGAGTACGAGGACGGCCACTACAATGACGGTAGCACCAACGGCAATTACGCCGACTTCGCCGGCAATTTCACCGTCACCGGCGGCGTGAACCTCTCGCAGCGCAACCGCCTTATGGGCGATTTCAATAACGACCAGGCGCGTGACCTGCTCGACATCCCGGCCTTGATGGCGGCCGTCTACGACCCGCGCCAGTTCGTCCAGGACGAGGGCATCGTTGCCGGCAGCGCCGGCGCCCTCGGCCAGAACTACGTCATCCCCGAGATCATCGGTGACTTCGACGGCGACGGGAACTTCGATCAGCGCGACGTCCGTTACTTCGCCGACGGCCTGGCCATCGACCCTGTGACCCAGACGCTTGACCGCGCCCAGGGCTTCACGCTGGTCGACCAGACCTGGCTGGCCCTGACCGGCGACGGCAACTACTTCGGCACCACGCTTTCCACCGGCGCGTCGTACCAGGCCGGGGCGGCCCGGGGCGACGTGGCCGGCGCCACGCCGTACCCCGGTGCGCAGCCGAACGGTCACGACGGCATCGTGAACTGTGCCGATGTCACCTACGTTTGGGTGAACTACGGCGACTGGAGCGACCCTCATCAGGCCGTCTACATGGACCTGAGCTGCGACATGAACGGCGACCTGCTGATTGATTGGGCCGACGTGCTCGTCATCGTCAAGGATATCCTGGACGCCCCTGACGGCGACGCCAACTTGGACGGTGTCGTCGACGCGGCCGACGTGGCGATCGTCTCCGCCAACCTGGGCCAGCCCGGGTCCTGGTGCGACGGCGACTTCAACGGCGACGGCATCGTCGATCACTGCGACCTGGCAGTGGCCCAGGGCCAGTCGGCCCTGGCGGGCGACTCCAACTGCGACGGCCTCGTGAACGCGTTCGACATTGACCCGTTCGTCCTGGCCCTGACCAACCCGGCCGCTTGGGAAGCGACGTATTCGTGCAATTACTTCTGCGCGAATGACATCAACGGCGACGGCGCGGTCAACTCGTTCGACATTGACCCGTTCGTGCAAGTACTTACCGGCGGCGGTCGGTAGCTCCCCGCTGCCCCCAAGGCCGTTTCAATACCCGTAGTTCACACCTCTCGCAACCGTTCCTGACGGGGCCGGGCCGAGCAACACTCGGTCCGGCCCCGTGTCCTGGCTGGATGAGCCGCGCTGACGGTTGGCCGCGAAGAGCCGGTGTGCTTGCCCGGCCGGCCGCCCTGGATGCCGCGCGCTGCACTGGTTACACGCCCGGGCTGCTCAGCTTGCGGAAGTAATGCACAGGCACGTCGGTCGCGTAGCCGGCTGCGCGGAAGAACGCCGCCGATGCCTCGTTGTGCGCCTCGACCAGAGCGGCCACGATCCCGATACCTTCAGCGTGCAACGCCGCTTCACAGGCTGCCAGCAGTTGCCGAGCCAGGCCCAGCCGACGATGGTCGGGATGCACGGCCACGCGATTAATCCAACCCTTGCGGCCGTCGTGCGTCCCCAGCACGACGCCCACGATTCGCCCGCCCTGCTCCGCGACAAGCCACGTACGTGGATAATGCTCGAGTTGTTGCCGCAGGGCCGCGGGCGTGTCGCGCCCCGCCGGGCGGGTCGCCAGTCCGGCCGCGGCCCACACCGCGATGACGTCTGTCACGTCCGGGGCGCGCATCGGTCGGATCATGACCGGCCCCGCTGTGCTCATGGTCTTGCTCCGCGCCGGTCGCCCAACCGGGGGCGCCCCGCGCTGCGCTTACGGTCGCATGACGCCGCTGTCCTTGCCCACGAGGATCTTCTCGTACTCACTCATGCCTTCCGCGTCGGTCAGCGGCCCGGCCGAGTCACCGCGCAGAAACTGGTGCAGCAGGCGCTCCTCGTTGGCGGCCAGGGCGCCGGGGTCGGCGTCGCGCAGCGCTTCAAACTCACTGCGCGGCCCGATCCGCATGATCCGGCCCTGCTGCAGCATGATCATGCGGTCGGCGATCCGAAACGCCGAATCCATCTCGTGCGTCACGACGATGCTGGTCACAAGCAGCTTGCGGGACAGGTCCATCATCAACTCATCGATGGATGACGAGGTGACCGGGTCGAGGCCGGCGCTCGGCTCATCGTAAAACAGCAGCTCGGGATCCAGCGCCGTCGCCCGCGCCAGGCCGACGCGTTTCTTCTGGCCGCCCGAGAGCTGGGCCGGGTACTTGTCGCGATGCTCCAGCATGTGCACCTGCTGCAGCTTCATGGCGACCACGATGTCGATTACCGACTTGTCCACGTGCGAATGCTCGCGCAGCGGCAGGGCGATGTTCTCCGCCACGGTCAGCGAGCTGAAGAGCGCCCCGGACTGAAAGAGAATCCCGAAGCGCTTGCGCAGCGCATCCTTCTCCGCCTCACTCGCCGTACACAGGTCCACCCGCCCGACCTGCGGCAGGCTGTATACGATGCACCCTCGGCTGGGCTCGATCTCGCCGATCAGGCAATTCAGCAGCGTGCTCTTGCCGCAACCGGACCCGCCCATGATCACGAGCGTCTCGCCCCGCATGACGTCGAACGTTACGCCCGCCAGCACGGTGAACGGCCGCCCCTCAGCCGCCGCAAACTGGACGACCAGGTCCTTCACGGACAGAACAACATCTCCGGCAGTTGCGTTCACCCCGCCATTCTACGACAACGGCTGCCATTCCGGCCACACGCCGCCGGCGCCGATTGCGCGCCTTCCCGCCCCACGCCCGTTCGACGCCGCCATGTTCGCCTCAGACCGTCTTGCGGAACCGCCCGCCGCCCTCGTTGACCAGCTTGGTGAAGCCCTTCTCCTTCAAGTTCTTGTCGCTCAGCATGGCCCGCTCGGACATCGCGCCCGAAACCGCACACAGCGAAATGACCCGCTCGATCGGCCCGCCGCACTCCGGACAGGTTCGCAGCGGCAAGTCGTGCATGGACTGCTGAACCTCGAAACGACCGCGGCAGTGCTCACACGCCCCCGACGGGTTACTGGTCTGATATTCGTATCGCGGCATGGCTGGTGCCTCCGATCTGCCTGCGCCCGTGTACTTCGACGTCCTGTTCGGCCCCAACCACACCCGGGCGCCGACGGCCGCCACCGGAAGCGCCCCGCCTGTTATCCCGCTGGCCCACTCCCGGGTGCGGCGCCGGATGCGCCGCTGCGGGCATGACTGCCTAACATTATTGTAGTCAATGTTTTATGTGAAGTGCAACCGCACCAATCGCCCCGGCCGCAGCCTGAGTGAGTCCGTGCCGACAAGAGCAGCACGCCATGGGCCAGCGGTTCCTGCCGCCCTTGCCCGCCCGCCAACGCCAGATAACCGCGCATTCTGGTCGTCATTTCCGCCTCGGACTTGCAGACCGGACGGATCGGTGGCTAAGATGAGATATTCCGGCTGGCAGCGGCCCGGCAAAGCGGCCGGCCAGCGCGCCGGTGGCGTGCCCGAGTGGTCTAAGGGAGCGGATTGCAAATCCGTTTTTCATGGGTTCGAATCCCATCGCCACCTTCTCCCCCCTCTACCGCATCCCGCGCATAGCGTCGCGATAACCCATACGGCTGAACGACTTGCGCTCCGAGCCGCTTGGCGACCGTCGCAACACAGAAAAGGCGCGGCCCGCACGGTTGGTAACCTGCGCGGGCCGCGCCGCTTGGCAGTCGATTACGGGACCGGCCTCAACGCCGGCCGCGACTGCCGCCTAGTCAAAGCGTAGCCACGAAAACCGGCACGTGCTGCCGCTGCTCGCATGGCAGCGGTACACAATCGTCGCCGTGCCGGGCGGTACCGTGAACTCTCCGGCATCGCCGGCCGCCAGCGGAAGCGCGGCGCCGAGCAGTCTGCCCTGCGAGTTGCGCGCTTCGACCGTCACCGGGCAGTCACTGTCGTCTGCGCCCTTCTGGGCCTTCACGAGGTAAGTGCGGCCGGCCGGCGGATTGACCGCCCAAATGCGGTTCTGCCCGTCGCAAGGCTTCTCGTACCCGACCCAGATCGGCTCCGTCGAGACCAGCAGCGCGACGAACGGGTCGATGTCAAAGGCGTTAACCAGGCCATCGCCGTTGCAGTCGGCCGAGCACACCCAGTCAGGATCAGTCTCCATGCCGACCAGCACTGCCACGAACGGGTCGATGTCAAAGGCGTTGACCAGGCCGTCGCCGTCAATGTCGCCCGGCGTGCAGCGCACTTCCTCGCCAGGGCAGCCGAAATCGGGACTGTCGCAGTCCATCCCCGGGAACCACTCGCCCTCGAAGGCCATGCACTCGTCCAACGTCATCGTGCCGTAGCACGTGGTCGCCACGCAGCAGGCGCCGAGATCCGGCCCGGCCGGCGTCAGGAACTGGACCCAGTCCGTCGCCCAGGCGTCGCTGCCCGGGCCAGTCACGAAGTAGCGCAGTACGACCGCCGAACCGGGTGGCACATCAAACGGCAGCGCCAGCGTCATGGCATCCTGCGGCTCAAGCACGAAACTCCCGTCGGGCATGGGCTCCAGCATGTCATTCAATAGCTGGTTTTCCCAGTTGAGCTCCTCCAGCGGCCAGGGCTCCGGGAAGACGCCGACCGCCAGTTCGAGAATCTCGATCGGGAACATCTCGCCCCACTCGGTCGTGAAGATGTTGTGCCAGTCCACAGTCACGAAGCCCGCCGTCTCGTAGGTCCAGCCGCTCGTGATATTGAGAATCTTGCTGCCCGGAATGCGGTTGCCCGATGCATCCGTCCAGTACATGTCCAGCACGTGGCTGGAGCCATCGGCCGTCGACCAACCGACGTGCACCATCTCGCCCGGGTCGATGACGCCGTTGCCATCCGGCTCGATCACATTCTGCCAATGCAGCAGCGTGTTGCCACCACTAGGCCCCCATGAGAACGAGCCGAAGCGCCGGCCCGGGTAGCCGTCGTAGTGCCCCGTGACAGTCTCCGTTCCGGCCAGCACGATCGCCACGTCATGCGCGGGTTGAGTGCCCGTGTTAACCAGATCCTTGTTCACGAAGTACCCGGGGGCAATTAGTGGCGGCGTCTCGAACTGGACCCAGTCCGTCGCGAAGGCGTCACTTCCCGGACCAGTCACGAAATAGCGCAGTACGACCGCCGAACCGGGCGGCACATCAAACGGCAGGGTAAGCGTCATGGCCCCTTGCGGCTCAAGCACGAAACTCCCGCCGGGCATGGGTACCAGCATGTCATTCAGTAGCTGGTTCTCCCAGTTGAGCTCCTCCAGCGGCCAGGGCTCCGGGAAGACGCCGACCGCCAGTTCGAGAATCTCGATCGGGAAGACCTCACCCCAGTCGGTCGTAAAGATGTTGTGCCAGTCCACGGCCACGAAGCCTGCCGTTTCGTAGGTCCAGCCGCTCGTGACATTGAGGATCTTGCTGCCCGGAATGCGGTTGCCCGACGCATCCGTCCAGTACATGTCAAGCACGTGGCTGGAATGGTCCGCCGTGGTCCAGCCGACGTGCACCATCTCGCCCGGGTCGATGACGCCGTTGCCATCCGGCTCGATCACATTCTGCCAATGCAGCAGCGTGTTGCCACCACTAGGCCCCCATGAGAACGAGCCAAAGCGCCGGCCCGGGTAGCCGTCGTAGTGCCCCGTAACAGTCTCCGTTCCGGCCAGCACGATCGCCAAATCATGGGCGGGCTGAGTGCCGGTGTTAACCAGGTCCTTGTTCACGTCGTAGCCCAGGGCAGCGCTCGTCATCAAAGCGAGGGCCGCCCACGCCATAATCATTGAAAGCCTCATCGTTGTCTCCTTCCCTCGAAGTTCGTTGCCAGGTGGTACGCCACCTGGTCTTCGCCGCATCGCACGCGGACGCGGCTCACATTCACCTGTTTGAAACGGCCGTGACTTGCAGGTCCACCATTAATAGACTGCCAGGTCGGGCGCTTTGACAGAGACCCCACACGAACATCAAATGCCCCTGCCACAGCACCGCGTCAGCGGCCGGCCGCCAGCCGTGCGACCGCTACCGCTTGTTTGCTCCGGGGTAGAAAAAGACCACCGGTGGTAGCCGATGGTCTTCTCTCACCCCTCCCATTTCGTCGCCGCGTGGCTGAATCCCGCCCACGCGCCGCGCTCACACGTGTCAGCGGCGGCGCAGCAGGAGGCCGCCCAAACCCAGCAGCAGCAACGAGGCCGGCTCCGGAATCGTGTCGAAACGCACGTAAAGGCCGGCCGGCACCCCGCCCACACCGTCGCCCTGCAGTTCGATGCTGTGCACGCCGGCATCGATCCAGAAGTAGCCGTGCGAGTAGTCGGCCGTCCAGCCGGCGTCGCCCGTGGGATCGCCGATGGGGAATAGCGACGGCTGTGGTCCGTCAAAAGCGGTGAACTGCCACGGCCCACCGTCGACGGAAATCTGGAACGTGTCGCCCCAGATGAACTGGTCAGTAACGCCCATCCAGCCGCCCGGCCAGGTTGCGTCAAGCAGGTAGTTCGAGTTCAGCGACGGCACAAACTCGGCCTCAATCTCGTCGTAGTACCAGCCGACATCGACCTGCGCCGCCGTGTCGAGACTTTGCAGCGCCGTCAACGGCGACAGCCGATTCGAAGACTCCTCCGCCAACGCCCACGGCACAAACGTCAGCAGTGCCACTACACCAAGCAGTTTCTTCACGGAATTCCTCCTTCTGCGATTTGGGGACCTCAACAGTTGGCAGCAGGCACAACCGGCGACGCCGAATGCGCGTACCACCAGCGCCCATTGCACTCGCAACGGCTAAGATCACGCCGGCGCGGCGCGAGCACTCCGCCTTTCCTACAACCCTCTGCTGGCCGCGTGAGAACACCGCGGCCCGAACACCCTTGTATCACATATATAACACCAGCTTGGTGCTAATGCAAGTTAATGTCCCGAAAAATACCTGCGTACGACCTGCCGGCCGGCTGCGTTTCGTCAACCGCACTCGCGCCTCAACGCCCGCCAGCCATCCAGCGCGTCCCCCGCTGCCACTTCACAGACCGCCGCAGACGACGGACCTCGCACCGCGTCTCCGGCCAGCTAGCTGCCGCCACCCGTCAGCAGGATCACAAACGGGTCGATGTCGAAGGCATTCACCGCGCCGTCGCCGTTGATGTCCGCCAGCATGTAGTCGCAGTCAGGGTAAGCCGCTACGTAAGCCTCCGGAGTCGCTAGCGCCAGGACGAACGGGTCGATGTCGAACACGTCGATCGAGCCGTCACAGTTCAGGTCGCCGATGGTCGGAGCGTCCGCGGGCACGATTTCCAGTTCAGCCGACATGGTAACCGTGTCATACGCCGTCAAAATGAACAGGACCTCCACCAACGCGTCCGACACCACACCGACCGGCTCATAGCCGCCTTCCTCGGGGTGGGCGAATTCGACGGCTACCTGCCCAGCGCCCGGCGGCACGATAACCTGCTTCACTGCTTCAACGAAGATCTCCGGATAGCCCACATACGCCACGTACGCTCCGCCGTCCGGGCCGGTGCCGATGAGCGCAGCGCCCGGCGTACCAACGTCCATAACCGTGAAGCTCCCCTCGGCCCGGGCCTGTGCGTCCATGGGTGGGAACGTGACGAGTGCGGACGTTATGGTGATTTGCGTGTCCTCATCGCCGGCCGTGACAGTGAACCCCATTGTCAGCGACAAAGGCGAACCGAACCAGACCCACCCCGGTCCCAGCCACGCCAAGACTTCCGTCTGACCTGTAACCACCAGCGGTCGCCAGCCCGACCAGCAGAACGTGTCCCCGTCCCATGCGCCGTCAGCGCTCGTGATGTCGAGGGCCGCCGCGCGCGTCGCGCTGTGGGCCTGCACTGTCACCATCGGCGTATCCGCCGTGGCAGCAGCGCGGGCCAAAGCCGGATTCAGCAACGCACTGACGATTACAGTCAGCACGATGACCATACTATGCTTCATGACCATGGCCTCCTGTGGAAGTGCCAACGCCCTTGTATTAGATCCCGCTGCCATTCTGAGAGGATGCCCCGCTCGGAAGCGCGCACGGTCGCGATACGCACAGCAAGGCGGTCCTCGAAACGTTACCAATGGTACTACGTCGAGTCAGTGCCACATCTGGCCGCCAGCGCATCGAGTTGACCCACCGCCGCGAATCCCGTCACGGTTCACCTGACCGGCGCATTCTATCACGCTCGCAGTCGGCCATACAACCCAATTGTGAATCCACTACGCCGGCCGGCCCGCGCGGCCCCAAGGTCGTCAGCCGCCTGGCTCGCGATGACATGCTATGGCGGAGCGCTGGCCTCCAACTTCGCCAATACCCGCCACCAGCCGCCGACCACCGACAACCCCACTCCGCTGTACAATGACCGAACACCGCCCGGCGGCGTAGCCGGGCGAGGCTATATGGGAGATCGCGGTTTCTCTCGGATTCCCGGTTCTCGCGAGCGAGTATGATGTGCATGATGTGACTGGGGAGTTGATCCGCCGGGGAGAATGGAGCCATATCGTGCTCGCTGCCGGCCTCAGACTGGTTGCGGTCGTGCTGGCGGCGTCGGCCGGGATGCCGCTCTGTGTCGGGCAGGAACAGCCCAACAAGACTGGGGCTCAGCACCTCGCACCCGCGTTGCCCACCGATCTGCATACGGTGATCTCGCGTGAGGAAGGCGAGCGCCGGGGGTTGCCCTACACCTCACTCCGCTTGCGCGATGACGTCGAATTCTGGCTGCAGTTTGGGCCGTATCCATGGGGCGTGCATGAGTACGAGGGCGCGGTGGAGATCCAGGGGGAGGCGAAACCGCACTGGCTCCAGGTCTGGTTTCCCGCGGAGACCGAGGGGCAGGATGTTCCCGCTGCCACCGAGGGGGCTCCGTTTCCGGTGGTGTTCTTTCAGCACGCCGGCGGATCGTACTACACCTGGTACGATTTCCAGTTTTCGCGGCTGGCGAGCCGCGGCATCATCGTCGTGTCGATTGCGCACGATCACTTTGCCTGTCCAGGTGAGTTCTGGGAGTGCCACAGTCAGCTTTACACCGAGACGGTCGACCTGATCTTCGACGTGTGGAACATAACGTCTGACCACTTCCTCTTCGGGCGCTTCGACCCGGATCGCATCGGGTTGGCTGGCCACTCGCACGGGGCGGCGTTCGTCGCGATGCGGGAGTATCGGCCGATGAATCCGGATGGCGACTACGAGATCACGTGCGTGAGTCTGCTCGCGCCCTGCCCGGATTACTGGGCCTCGTTGGATGCATTCGAGACGGTCTACGCCGGGATGCCGCCGTTGCAGGTCATCTACGGCTCCAAGGACCAGGACGGCTGTTGCGCCCACGGGCAGTCGACGGCGATGTTTGAGGTGGGCGCACGGCCGAAGCACTTCTCCTATGTGATCGGCGCGAGCCATCACGTGTTTGACGAGGCGGGTGCGATCGGAGAGGCGACGATCACGCGCGAGGAGGGGTTTCGCGCTTCCGGGGCGGCGCTCGCGGCCTACCTGTCGTGGATGCTCAACGGTGACGAGACGGCGCTGCCGTACCTGCGCGGGGACCTGCCGCTGCTGGTGGACGCGCCCGAAGTGCGCTACCAGTTCCTCGAAGAGCAACGCGTCGTGGTGGACAACTTCGAGGATGAAACCTCAGGCGGCGACCCGACGTATGTGGCGGCGATTGCCGGGATCCCGGGGCAGACCTTCATCAACGGCTTCTTGAGCGACACGTTCGTGGACTTCGACGCCGGCCTGGCGCTGATCCGCGCGGAAATCCAAGAGTTGCTGCCGGTCGAGCTCGGGTGCCGCTCCGTCCTGTTCTATGAAGACAATGCGGTCGGTGCGGATGTCTACGCCGAAGCGCTGGCGGCGGAGGTCGCCACGGGGCTCTTGTGCGAACCGGTGTTCACCGCCAGCCAGAGTGAGTTCGCCGTTCTGATCGGCTCGCAGAGCTGGGACCTGATTGTGGTCGCCAACCAGGACGGTAGCAGCGGCGCGACCCATCCTTTCGACACGCCCCTGGCCGTCTACGTGTGCGCGGGGGGCAAGGCGATCATCTCGGATTTTCGCGTAGATTCGCCGACCGCCGACCAGGCGCTGCTTTGCGCCGAGACAAACTTCGACGGAAGCACGAACTGGGCCAGGATGATGTCCACCAGCGACCTGTTCACGGGCGTGTTGCGGCTGGAGAACCCGGGCTGGGGGATCTGGACGTACGGCCTAAAGACGGATGTGACGACGTATGCAGCGTTCGCAGATGCAGATGAAGGGCACCACGACCCGGCGGAGAACTCGCTCGGGCTACCGGTGACTGCCATCGGCCTGGTGACGTTTGACGAGCAGTACATGCTCGAGCCGGACCGCACGCTCTACCATCCGACGTGGGGCCTGGAGTTTGCCTGGGACGACCCCTTTGGCTCGCTCAGCGAGTCCCTGGCGGCGGCCGGCGGGGTGGCAGGGTTTGACGCCAGCCCCTGGCACGGGCTGTCGTTCCGCATTCTGCAACTCCACGGCGACCCACTGAATCCGGTAGGCCGGGACCAGAATCTGGCGGTGCGACTGGTTGACACGCAGGGACACGTCGCCGAGTTGACGTTGGCGGACGCCGTGCAGGGCCCGCTGCGCGCGGCGGTTCCGCCCGGGTCGGGCGTGGGCTGGAAGTCCATCCTGGAGACTTATCGTTTCCGGCTGGCGTGGTTCGTCAGCCAGAACCCCAACTTGGACATCACCAGGCTGGCGAGCCTCGTATTCGTCTGTGACGCGACGAGCACCGGGCGACTGTTTGTCGATGATATCGAGTTTTCGGCAATGATTCTCGACTACGACGGTGACGGCGCGATTGGTTTCAGCGACTTTGCAGCACTGGAGACGGCGCTGACCGGCCCGGGACAGCCCTTCGCCGACCCGGTGCACCTCATCTTCGACTTCGATGCCGACGGCGACGTCGATCTGCAAGACGTCGTGGAGTTTCAGCGGGGCTTCGCGGGATCAGATGCTCAGGCAGTGCCCGGGGCCGCCTTGACGAACCCGTCGCCTCCAGCGCCCAGCCGCGCCGGTGGCCGGCGGCGGCTCGGGCTGTAGGCGTCTGGGGGGCCGCCGGCCGGCTCTGCAGGGGTTGGGGCGCATAAGTTCTGTGGGGAGGGGCCCTTTTCTGTGGCGCAGGTCGGCGTACGATTAGCCTGGCGAGTCTCAGGACCACGGGAGGCCGAGCGATTATGGAATACCCCCTGTTCGAGGTGACCGGTCTGGGCGCGGCCGGGCGGGCGTGCTCGGGGCGCCTGGGCCGTGCTGAAACGCGCCCGGGGCGCTCTGTGTGAGTATCTGGCGACCTTCGGCGTCACTCAAACTAATCCAGTCACCCCACGCTACGCAGCATGAACGACTGCAAGAACGGACTTCTGCACCGGACTGTTAAGGACTTCCGAGCCGCATTGCCCGACGCAGACAGGTTCTCTAAGTAGCGATCAGACGGCCGTTTACGTTTCACAGCGGGCGACCGGGATCGAACCGGCAACATTCAGCTTGGAAGGCTGATGCTCTACCAATTGAGCTACGCCCGCAAACGCGTTCTTGCTCTGCTTAAGAAAGCCATCTTGCTCTACTTAAGCCATGGTCGCCGCTGTCAGTCCGCCGCAGAAAGGGCCATGGCGTCGGTCCCACGTGGCAGATGCCAAACCTTCGAGGCGTCTTCGGCGTTCAACACTGACCACTCGCCACGCCGGGCAGGCTCAGGGCCAACGATGTTTCTGCGGCGGCCTGCCATGGGCCAGACAGCAAGCCGAATGCATTATAGCCGCAAACGGACCGTGGCCAAGACGCAACGGAACGTTACCGGGCCCATGCTCCACCCGGCCGATCTCTGCGCTCGGACGAGGATTGTGAATCAATGGCGGACGATGTTGAGCCACTGCGCCTGTGGGTACGCGCCGGGCGAGGAGGATGTTATCGGTCCGGGCCGGCGCTGCAGATGTGCGCCGAGCGGCGATGTGGTTGTCCAGCGGGCACGGGCAGTGCGCAACGGTTGTCACGTCGCGCGAGCCGCGCCGGCGCTCGACCGCTAACCGCCGCCCTGCCCGCGACGTCCCTCCTGGACGGTTACCTCGCGGGGATTTCCAGGTAGCGCCACGCGGCTCGGCGCGTGCCGCTCGTAGTAGTTGATTCTCAGGACGCCGGCCGATTCGTCCCAATCGAAGCGGCTCGGAATGGCGAATTCCCCGTCGGTTATGTCGTGGATGCGGCCGGACCGCTTATCGAACAAACGCAACGTGCCATCGTCCTCGAACGCAGCGTACCGCCCGGAAGGCGAGATGTCGCACTCTCCGACGCGCCCCAGCTTGCGCAGGCCGTAGTACAGGTCATCGTAGTGCGCAAGCGCCTCGAACGCTCCTGGCGGGTTGATGACTGTGACATGGACGAGGCGGTAGCCGTGGCCCAGATCTTGCGAGGTGCAGCCAGCCACAGCGGAAATAGATGTCCCAAGCACGAGCGATGCAAGACTGGGGCGGCACACCGGCCTGGTCATTCCGGAGATCCTCGAACTTCATTTGCGGCCATCAGGGCCGTGCTCCAAGGCAAGTACGGAGTTTCGCACGCCGGCGTTCTGAGGGTCAGGTCGGTGCGGCTCAGGCGCCAATCAGCAGCAGGACAAACGGGTCGATGTCGAAGGCGTTCACTAGGCCGTCGCCGTTGCAGTCCGCCAGTTGCCGGTTGCAGTCCGGGTATAGCACTGTGTAGGCCGCCGGGTCGGAAAGCGCCAGGACGAACGGGTCGATATCGAAGGCGTTCACGGCACCGTCGCAGTTCAGGTCGCCCACTTCGTGCGTGCCGGACTGGGCGATGCCCCAGATCTCGATGTCGTCGATGTTCCAGCCCGAATACGGCCAGGCATCGCTGTCAACCACTTCATGGCCCCAACGGATGTAGACCGTCGGCTGGCCGTCGGCGACCGCGGACACTCCCAGGACCTGCGTGTTCCAGCAGGAGTCCGCAATCTCCAGGCCGCCGTTCGCCCAGAGCTCCGTCCAGTTTGTGCCGTCGCTGGAGACCTCGACCGTGGCATTGACCCAGGGCTGGAAGTCCGTGTTCAGCCAGCGCTGGAAGCGCAAGCTGACGTCGAAAAGATGGGAGCAGTCGATCGCCGCCGTCCGGAGATAATGCGGCCCGCCCACGTCCGTGGAGTAGTCGCCGCTTAGGTTCACGCCGTAGACGTAAGCACCTGTCGCGGCGCCGGCAGGATCGGGCGCGCCGTGGGCGCTGCCGCCGCGACCGGTCGGCACGCCGAAAGCCCATTCGCCGGTGGTCATCCAGCCGGGATCGGCGTCGAGCGTGAAAGCGTACGCGCAGGCCGGCTCGCCGACGTCGAGTATCACCGGGCACGAGGTGTCGCCCTCATGGGTAATCTGGTTCACGAACGTGACGGTGGCCTCGTGACGGCCGCTGTCGAGCTCGCCGGCGACGACGTTGATTGAGACGAGGATTTCGACCTCGGCCTCCGGGGCCAGTGTGCCCCCCGTAGTGCTCAGATCGAGCCAGGCCGCGGACGTGGAGACCGTGAAGGCCATCTCAGCGTCATCGCAGTTCTTGAGCGTGTACGCCTGCGAACCCGGCGTGAAAGGGCCGCCGAACGGTCCGGTCGCATGGAACAACGTGGCCGGCCAAACGCGCATGCCGCTGGGCGGCTGGGCCACGCCCACGACGCGCAGCGAGGGGTCGCCGAAGATGTGCCAGGTGTTGAAGGCGGCATGGCCGTTACCCCAGGTGTCGCCGTCACCCGGGTAGGCCTGCATCATCGCACACCCGCCGGCGAAGCACAGGGCCCCAAAGCTGAAGTAGCTTTCCGTGACGAAGAGCGCGTTGAACTCATCCTGGGCTTCCATGGGCGGATCCCAGGGCTGGCTGTTGCTTGAGGCGTAGCAGCCGATGCCGCCGGTCGCGGCCGCATCGCTGGTCGCCCGCAGCCAGGCTTCGCCGAAGCACGTGCCGGTGTGAAACTCCCCGGTGTTGCAGGCCACCGAGATGACGAACGGCAGCATGTTGTCGTTGACCAGGGAGTCGATGTGGGTGATCGAGAAGCCGGTTGTGCTCCAGCCGTTCTTGCCCCCGTGGCCGCAGTAGTTGACGAGGCCGCGGCCGGCATTGAGGGCGGCGACAACCGCGTCGGCCGTAGCGCCCGGGTCGTAGATGCGATCAACCAGGGTGAAGCCGTAGGCCAACAGATCGTCGCGGATGTAGTCCAGGTGCTCGTCGTCCATCTCGCCGTCGTCGCCGGGGCCCTGGCCGGAGGCGATGCCCGTGCCGCGCCAGAACCAGTCCTGGGCCGTCGCCGGCAGGTTCTCGTACGCGATCGTGCGCTGCACCTGGGTGTCCACATCGCCGGCGTTCTCCGCTGAGAAGCGGCCGATGATCACCTCGGGGTAGTCGTCATCACCGGTAATCTGCGCATAGCGAATATCGGACGCCGTTGCTACGGCGGTCATGCTGGGTACCTGGGCGGCATCACCCACCAGGAGCACAAACGCCAGATTGTGTGTGTAGTAGAAAGTACTAATGTAGCTCTTGATGGCGGCTGGCGAGACGCCGCCCGGGATCTGGGCAGTGCTGACGATCGTCGTGGGAATGCCGATGGAACTCTTGTGCGCCGCCAGCGGCTCCACGTTCGCCACCCACTGGTCGTAACAGATGATCAGCAACTCGCCCTCTTCGTTCAGCGGGCCGTACAGCCCGCCCGGCGGCTGATAGTTAACAAACTGCCTCTGATAAATAAACTCGAAGCTGGCCGCGGCCTTGCTCTGCTGAACGTCGCCTTCCAGGCAGTTGATGCCGCCGGCGCCGCCCGTAACAACGGCGACCGCCAGCTCGGTGTAGATGCGCAGCACGCCCCGACCGGCGTCATACTGCACCGGGCACACCTCCACCACGACGCCCCGCCGGGCGCGCAAAACGTACGGCCGGTGCAGGACTGCCACCTCTGCCGGGAACAGCGCGCCGCTCCCGTACACCGGGCCGAACTCGTACGGCACGTTGGCGGGGTCGACGCTGCGCGGAATGGGCCCCCGCGACGGCACCACCGGCGGCGCGGCCAGCTCGTAGTACTTGGCGTCCAGGACCTCCAGCGTAATATGACCTTCATTCGGCACGTGCACGCTGCGACAGACACGCGGCAGCTCCGGCGCCCCCGCCTCCTTCAGCCGGCTCTCGCCCGCCAACGCCAGGGCCAGGTACTCCCCGCCGTCGATCATGACCGGCGTCATGTCAGGCACATCAAACGTGTAGCGGAGCACAATCACATCGGCGGCCCCCTTGGTGGCCTCCACGTTCACCGGACGGCCATATCCAACACCTGCCAGCACGACAAGCAGGACCGCAGCCCCAGGCATCCTGATCCGCAGTCGCCAAGACGGTGCTTCGCGCATCGATCTCTCCTGGACCAGCCGTTCGGTCAGCAAGTGCCAACCGGACCCGCGGTACCGAGCAGGGGCGGCAGGTGTGCAGCCATCAGTCCGATGTCGGACCACCCCCACGGCGGTACGGCCTGCTGCGCACTTCTCTCCCGCTACATGCTCGCGGCTGCGTACAGAACTCCTGCACAAACTGCCGCAAGATTGTGGCCTGACGGGCGGCAGCGAGCGTTCGCGTGACTAACATGTTATCATAACAGACCACTTACTCGAAGAATAGGCAAAAATTGGCTACCGGCAGCCCTGCTCGGACGACCCGTGCAGACCGCATCTGCTATACTTGACCACGAGCATGAAGACGCGCTGCGAATGCCGCAACCTGAGTTTCGCCGGCCTGCTGGCCTACGCCCGCCGCAACGGCATCCGGACCGTCGACGAACTCAGTAAGGCCACGACCTGCTGCACAGGGTGCGGGAGTTGCCGGCCCTATCTTGAGGAGTTGCTACGTTCGGGCAAGCTGCGCGTGGGTGATGAACTGATCGACTTCCCGCATAACCCGGATGAACCGCTCAACGTGCCGGGCGAGGCGCTGGGTGGGGGGGAGCGTTGAGGCAGCGGGCGCGGCGGTGGCGGCAAGCAAAGGCCGCAAAGTCTTGTCAGAGAGTGAGATAGACAACGAGCAGCAGAGCCAGGAAGACCACCGCGGCAATGAGCAGTGTGCGGTTGGATATCGGACGATCACCGCCCTGAACAACCCATTCGCCACAGTGTGGGCAGTGATCAGCCATGTCCGGAATCTCCGCGCCGCAATTGGGACAGGGGACCGTGTCGACTTCGTCGCCCTGGCCGAGAAGGTCGCACTCCTGGGGCCCTTCAGGATCCTGAAGGGCTTCCTGTACCTCCCACGGCAGTTCGTTCAGCCCATCGCGTTCGTCCTGGCTCGGCATGGATTCAGCGCACAATCGGTAACAGGCGTCTGAAAAGTTCGGTTCCGGAAACCTCCAACAATTCGAAGATGGCGGATTCCACGGTTGTCACGATGGCGCCGGCGGTGCGCAGGCGGTCCAGGGATATCTCCCGGTCGCTGGGACGCCGGGAGCCGACCGCATCCGCGAGCACGACCGGCCGCAGCGAGACACCCAGCAGGTCCAGCGCGGTCTGCTGGACACAGACGTGCGTTTCCACACCCACCAGCAGCACCTGCGGCCGCCGCAGTCCGACGATGCGCTCGCGCAGGTTCTCATCTCGCAGTACGCTGAAGGACGTTTTCTCGAGCCGGATGGCGTCGCGTGCGCCTTCGGCCGCCGCCACGATGTCGCCTACGGTGGGGCCCAGGCCGCGCACGTACTGTTCGGAGATCGTGATGGGCAACTGCATCTCGACGGCCGCCCGCAGCATGCGCACGGCTTGCGCCAATACCTGCTCATGCTCGGCCACATGCGGGAGCATCTTCTCCTGGATGTCCACCACGACGAGTTGGGCTTGCTTGAGATTCACACAGGTCGCAGGCATTATCCTTCTTCCATCCGGCGACACATGGGCGATTGTGATGCCGCCCGGCCGCGCTACAGCCCCCGCCGCACGCCAGCGCCAAACTGCGCCTACCGAATGGTAGTCTGCCATACCCGCACGGCCCCTGCAAACGACCGGCGGCGCGGAAGTTTCTGCCGGCCACCTGGACCTCGGCGGCCGGGCGTGATAGGATAACATGGGTTTTCAGCGAGGAGACGAGCGTCATGGATGACGAGTTGTTGGTTCTCGACCGGGTCGAAGCAGACCCTTCGCTGGCCGTGGGGGAATCGCTTCCCACCGAAGAGCCGCATGCCGCCGGCGAAGACGTGGTTACCGCGCCGCACGGGCAGGAGACGATGTCCGCACCAACCGACGCCCCTCTGGACAAGATCGTCGAGGCATTGCTGTTCGCCTCGGACGCGCCGTTAAGTGCGGCCCGGCTGGCCGACCTGGTGGGCGGGTGTTCGGTCACCGAGGTGCGCCTGGCCATCGCGGACCTTAATGACAAGTACGTGGCGGCCGGGCTGACGTTCCGCGTCGAGCATATCGCCCGCGGCTACCAGATGATGACGCAGCCGCAGTACGACGAATGGCTTGCCAAGCTCAACAAGCACCGCAGCCAGACGCGGCTTACGGGCGCGGCGCTTGAGACGCTGGCGATCGTGGCATACAAGCAGCCCATCATCCGGGCCGATGTCGAGGCCATTCGCGGGGTTGCCTGCGGCGACGTGCTGAATCGCCTGCGTGAGATGGGCCTGGTCAGGGTCATCGGGCGAGCGGAAGTCGTTGGCCGGCCCCTGCTGTACGGGACGACGAGGAAGTTCCTCGATGTCTTTGGCCTGGCCGATCTGGACGACCTGCCGCCGATGGAGGCCCTGCAACTCCGTCGCCGCACCGTGCCGGAGGAGACCGCTCCGGCTCCGTTGGCAGCGAGCGCCTAGCGCGCCGCTGAACGCCGCCCGGCTCCAAACCGATACAAACGGTGATGGAGCGTCGGTGCGGCAAATCGCGACCGTGGCTGCCGGCCAGTCTGGAAGGCCGGGCCATTGTGCTGGTCGTGCTGCTGGTGGCTTCGATCGGGCTGCCAGCCTTCGTAGCCTTCCGCATTCTCAGCCGTCACCAGGACCGCCGACACGCCGCAGCCGCCGAAGCGCTGTTAGCGGTCGCACTCAGCGCGTACCTGCAGGATGCGGCCGACGGTTCAACGGTCTATGACGAGTGGCTGACCCGGTTGTCCAAGCAGGAGTTGCGCGTCCGCTGGGCGGGGGTGTTCAACCAGGATCGCACCGGTCTGGAATTCCGCCGGCGCACCGACCTGCCGCTGGCGCAACTCCTGGAACAGATTCCATTCGACGCCCGCAGTCCACAGTCGGCCCCGCTGCGCCTGGCAGCCGGACCGTCCCAGCGTTTCACCCTGCTGACGGTCCCCCAGCCGGACGGCCGGGTCCTGGCCGCGGTGGTGGACCTCGACACTGTCGGGCCGAACAGCACGCCGCTCTTCGTGGCCGGCCTGATATGTCTGGCGGTCCTCGGGCTGGCGGCGGCGTTCGCCTGGTTCCAATGTACCGTACAGCGCCCGATCACCTGGCTTGTCGAGCACCGCAGTACGCTCCTGGAGGGCTGGGCAGATGCGGTCCATGACAACACGCCGCAGGAGCTGCGCGTGCTGGGCGAGGCGTTGCACCAGGCGCTCACTGACGTCCGGCAGTGGCAGGGCCAGGCCCACGACCTGCGCCGCTCGCTGAACGAGCGCGTGGACGCTCAAACGCGCCAGATCAGCCGCGATCTGCGGCAGGCCGAGCAATCCGCCGGCACGGACCTGCTCACTGGCCTCGCCAACCGCCGAACGTTGGAGCGTGAGCTGCCCGCCCTATTCGAGCAGCAGCAGCGTGACGGCCGGGAGCTGGTCGCCGCCGTGCTCGACCTGGACAACTTCAAGCAGCTCAACGACACGCTGGGTCATCATGCTGGGGACGAATTGCTTGCTTTCGTCGGCGAGCTGATCCGGGGAACCGCGCGGAGATCAACCGACCTGGCGGCCCGCCTGGGTGGGGACGAATTCCTGATCCTGCTGCCAGACACGAGCATGGATGAAGCTGGTGACGTCATCCGGCGGATACGCAACCTGTTTCTTCAGCGGGCGCGACTCCTGGACCAGGTCGAGCCGCGTCCAGGTCTGTCCGTGGGCATTGCCGGCCGGCGCGCCCACAACGCCGAATCCTGGCAGCAGTTGCTGAAGCTGGCCGACACCGCCATGTACGAGGCCAAGCAGACGTGCGCCGGGCTGGCCCAGCCCAGCGGCCAAACCACCGCCCGCCGCGGCGGACGACGAGCCGGCGACGCGCCCCCAGGCTGATCAGCGATAGAAGTCGGCAATCGCCTCCGCCACCGCACTCTGCTGCTGCTCGGTCAGTTCCGGGTAGATTGGCAGCGCCAGCACGGCCGCGGCCGCGGCCTCCGACTGGGGGAGATCGCCCGCCTTGTAGCCCAGGTCGGCAAAACAAGTTTGCAGGTGCAGCGGCAGCGGGTAGTAGACGCCGCAGCCGATTCGGCGTTCCCTAAGATACGCCGCCAACTCGTCGCGCCGCCGCACGCGCAGGACGTATTGATGGTAAACGTGCCGGCCGGTGAGCTCCTGGGGCAGCTCGACGTGCTCGGGAACCAGGCCGGCCGCCGTCAGCAACTGCCCGTAGCGGGCCGCCCGACTGCGCCGCTCTTCCGTCCAACGCTCAAGCCGCTTGAGCTTGACGGTCAGGACAGCGGCCTGGATGGGATCGATGCGGAAGTTGCCGCCGACGCGCTCGTGATGGTAGGTGTGGCCGCTGCCGTGAATGCGCAGCTTGACGAGCAACTCGGCGAGTTGGTCGTCGTTGGTCAGCACGGCGCCGGCATCGCCCAGGGCCCCCAGGTTCTTCGTGGGGTAGAAGCTGAGCGCCCCGCAGGTGCCGACCGCGCCGGCACGCGTGCCGTCCGCGGCCGTCGCCCCAATAGCCTGGGCGGCGTCCTCGATGACGGGGATATTGCGTTGGCGCGCGATGTCCAGCAGGGCCGGCATGTCGGCCAGTTGGCCGTACAGATGCACGGGGATGATGGCCTCAGTCCGGGGCGTGAGTCGCGCGGCCATATCAGCCACGTCGATACTGTACGTACGTGAGTCGATGTCGCAGAACACGGGCCGTGCGCCCAGCCGCGCCACCACGCCGGCCGTGGCAAAGAACGTGAACGCCGGCACGACGACTTCGTCACCCGGCCCGATCCCCAGCGCCATCAGCGCTACGAGCAAGGCGTCAGTGCCCGATGAGACGCCGACGGCGTGGCGCGTCCCGCAGTACTCCGCCAGGGCGCGCTCGAACGCCAACACCTTCGGCCCCAGCACGTACTGCCCGGAAGCCGCGACTTCCGCCAACTCGCTGAGAATCTCTTCGCGCACGTCGGCAAAGTTGGCCACCAGGTTCAGTGGCGGGACCGCCACCTGCGCGCCGACGGCCGGCACAGGCTTGACCATCACTGCTACCTCGCTCACGGTGTTCTTGGCGCCCCAAACTGCGGCGCGCTCCCACGCTTGTACCCGCAATCCGCCAAGTTTTGAAGTGGCCGGCTGCCCGCCCGGCAACTCGAATCCCGGGCTTGTGCCCACGGATAGTTGACGCCGATCGGCCGGCGGCGATGATGCCGTCAGTGGTTGTCCGACCGCGGACGACGCTGACGGCTGGGTCATCGCTCGGGAGAAACTCGATGCGCGTGTTTGTTACCGGTGGAGCGGGTTACGTCGGCAGCCATTGCGTCAAGCGGCTGGTGTCGGCTGGGCACGAGGTGACCGTCTACGACAACCTGTCGGCCGGCCACCGGGCCGCGGTCGATCCGGAGGCTTCGTTCGTCTATGGCGATCTAGCCGACATCGGGAAGCTCACCGAGTTGCTGCGACCCGGGCAATTCGACGCGGCCATGCACTTCGCGGCGTATCTGGATGTCGGCGAGTCCGTGGGTGAGCCGCTGCGCTATTATCGGAACAATGTCGCCAACACCCTCAACCTCCTCGAATGTCTGAAGACCGGCCGCGTGCGCCGGTTCGTGTTCAGCAGTTCGTGTGCGGTGTATGGTGTACCGGAGCAACTGCCGCTGACCGAGGATCTGCCCAGGAATCCGATCAGCCCATACGGGGCGTCCAAGCTGTTTGTAGAGCGCATGCTGGAAGATTGCTCGGCGGCGTGGGGACTGGGAGCGGTTCCGCTACGCTATTTCAACGCGGCCGGCGCGGCAGCCGACGGAACGCTGGGCGAGGATCATTCGCCGGAGATTCACCTTATCCCGCTGGTGCTGCAGGTGGCACTGGGGCAACGCGACAAGATTCGGGTGTATGGCTGCGACTATCCAACGCCGGACGGGTCGTGCATCCGCGACTATGTACACGTGGACGACCTGGCCGATGCGCACCTTCTGGCCCTGGAACGCCTTGAAGAAGGGTGCGTTGAGGCATTGAACGTGGGCACGGGCTCGGGGACAAGTGTTCTGGATGTCATAGCGGCGGCGCGTTCCGTAACCGCGCACGAGATTCCAGCGGAGACCACGGCTAGGCGGCCCGGCGATCCGCCGGCGCTCTATGCTAATTCCGATAAGCTGCGCGGCAAATTCGGTTGGCGGCCGAAGCTCACGAGCATCGAGGCGATCGTGGCGTCGGCGTGGGTCTGGCACCGGTCGCATCCCCACGGTTACGAATCTAAATAATGGCCGATTTACCCCTGGCACAGCCCGGGGTAATGTGCTATATTCTAAGTGGACGGCAAAGGTGGAGATCTTCATCCACTGATTCGCTTTATTCTGTTCGAGCTTCTTGTTTCATTCGCAAGTTTTCATCATCGCCACCGAACGCCGCCGACAACGAATTTCGTTGCGCGAGCGGCGCTGAATCGCCCCGCAGGCTTTCAGTCTGTGGTCGGTTCGGTTAGGCGATGATCTCCCCATTCAACAATTAGTCGACTATCCCCCGCGCTGATTCTGCTGCGCCCGCCACGTGGCGGGCCAGGGCATGGCGCGGTAGCCAGGCGGTCTGTGGCGTAGCCAGAACGCTCAGGCCCCGTGAGCAGGTGCGGGACGGCACCGGCTCACGCCACCTGAATGGAAGGAGTAGACCCATGGGTTGGCCGCCGAGAGGATTGCTTAAGAGTATGAAGGTGCATGAAGCGTTCGGACCTCCGCTGGCTCCGGAGGAGCTGACCGGTAATCTGACACAGCTTGAGCAGAAGCTCAACGCCGAGATGAGGTGCCCGGCCGGACGCAACCAGGTGTACATAAGGTCCTTGCTGACAGGAACTTGCACCACTAGGCCTCGTATCGCACTGAAATGTCCCCTCCGCCGTGCCATCGGAATGGCACCTGACGTGTTCTACGACCATATTTGCGACGTGTGCTGCACCGATCCCGAGGATTGCCAGGCGTGGCGCGCCCACAAGGAGCGCTTTGTAGCCACGTAGCAGAGCACCTCTGTCCGTAAGTGCCACACGGACAAACGTTTGGCCGTAGAACGCGGGGAGCCTAGAGGGCCCGGCGTGGTTGAGCCCCTGACCACGCCGGGCCTTTGTATTGTTGCGTCGGGCATGACACACGTCATGACCTGACGCTGCGAACCGGTATGCGAGAAGGCCCAAGCCGCGGCGGACTTCTCGCAGGTGACCGCCATCGGCGTGGACGAGACTTCCCGCCGTCGCGGCCACAACCACATCAGCGTGTTCATGGACTTGGACAACGAGCGCGGCCGGGTGCCGTTTGTCACCGCGGGCACGGACGCCGGCACGGTACGGGCTTTCAAGCAAGATCTGGAGGCCCACAGCGGGAGGGCCACCCCAGGGCAGTCCCGGCAAGGCAGCGGGCGTGTCGAGATGCACGCCGATCCCTTGGTGGGCTGCGCTGGCCGGCGCGGCGAGGCGTTCGGCGAGTAGCGCTGCGTCAATCGCACGTGTCACGGGACGGTCAGCTTACCCGGCGCGGTTAGGCGCTTGGGCCGACAGGTTCGCCAAGGCGTTCCGGGCACTGCGTGAGCATTTGATATATGGCGCGTGAATGGGGTGGGGTCAAAGAGTTGGGGGGGGTCGGTGGTGGCTGGCGGCGAGTGTTGCGGGGTGGTGGATTATGGAAACGGGGGCGAGGCGGTCTGACCTGCTCCCCAGAAGCTGATCCAGGCGTTACGAGAGTCCACGGCCCGGTGGCGGCCGAGCCGGCCGAGAGGTCCAGCACCTGGGCGACGTTGCCGTTGGCATCGTACGTGAACACGTAATCGCCGGCGTCGACGCCGCCGGATGCGGATCCGCCGCCGACCTGGGCCTGCGCGACCGCCAGGAGCCCGCCGATCCCGCCAGCGGATTCGAGCGAGTTGACGGAGCCGTGCTGCCCGGCTAAGTCCAGTCCCCACGTGTACTTACGCACGAGGTTGTCGCTCCCGTCGAGTTCCATCAGCATCAGCCACCCGGCGGCGTCCGTGCCGCCCCAGACGAATTTGCGGTGCACGCTCGGCGTCGCCTGCCAGTCGGCGGCCCCCGTGTCTGTGAATCACCGTGCGCAACTGCGCGGCGCTCTATAACACTCTGTATTTTCAAGCCTTATGCCTACATGCAGTTCGGCAGGCCGGGTTCTGCCGATCGAAACGAAAACGCCTGGGTCATCAGCGGCCGGAGCGCTTTGCAAGGCGCGCCCCATGATCGCGCACAGTGATTCAGCTGTCGTAGAAGAGCTGCGGATGCTCCTTGATCCGCTGCCAGTCCTCTAACTGCCGATTCAGGTTCTCGGGCGACGGGTCGTCGCACATGAACAGGATCACTGTCGTGAGCATCGCTCCCACACCACGGTGTTCACCGTGGAGGATATCCTTACGGATCATGCGTCGGATGGCCGGGATATAATCCGCCACAGCATCGAGGTTCTCGGCGCGAATAGGCACACCTGGCAGAAAGCCGGCCACGGGGTGCGGGAAGTAGTAGTCAACCTCCCGCCCCCGCCAGTCGTGCCACGCCGAGCCACCATATGCCCACTGCTCTGGACCGACGTTGTCCGCTCGCAGAAACCTCGTGACGTGCGTCTCGCTAACCACTCCAGGAGTGCGGTAGAGCGTAATATCCCAGATTGTGTACCTCGTTGCCTCCCGCAAGGAAGCGTAGTTGACTCCAACGTCGTACACAGTCTCTTGGCGGTAGGATTGCACCGCGCTGGCGCCTGTGAGTATCAGTACGAGGAGCGCGGCGGCAGCCCCGGCTAGGCGGAGATAGCGGCGCGCTCGCGGACTTGTCGCCTTGCTCGAATAGGTCGCCGGATCCTCCGGATCGAATAGCCCGCCGCACTCGGGGCAGCGGTTGACCTCGAGGCCCCTCAAGGGGTACGCACAGGAGCGACAAAAGCGGGGGAAGTCGCGCGCCATTACGCTTCCTTACTCATGCGCCGGTCCAGCCTGGACAATATCGCAGAATCGGCCTAAACGCGCTGCGAAGCCACAAGTTCAGCGGCGCCCGTCCGGACAAATCGCATTCACGAGCTGTCGCACATCTCGCGGAAGGGACGCCGTGTAGTTCGAGACCGGGCAGTTCCTTGTCACACAGATCGCTCCGATTACGAACCGGATTCGGTCATTCACAACTGCCTGACACGCGCTATCACCTTGGCAATTGCCGCGACCTGCAGCGAGACACTGAAGCTCAGACCCGTAGCACGGACACTCGGCTGCAGCGTTGTTGGGGCCACGACGACCACGTGGCCCCACCAGCATGGGACCACACTTGTCGGGCGGACATTGTACGAAATCGGGATCGTCACGCACGTGGCACTCCTCGTGCTGGAGTATACATGTTTGGACAATCGATCTCGCTCGCGGATTGCCCGGCAGCGCGCTTAGGGCTACACAGGGACATCGACAGCCGTCCGGCCGACAGATGACGTATCCAGCAACGCCCGGGCCAGCCATCCCCTGACCTGCGGCGGACGTGCAAGTTGCCCAGCAACTGGAGCAGTCGCCCTTGACGGGGGGTGGCGGCAGAGGACACGGCGTCGAGCAGAAGCACATCTGCCCCAGGGGGTCCGTGGCACTTGTCGGTGAGTTCAGCACGTATGCGTACAGATGAGTACCACCCTGTTCTTCGATCGGATCCCGGCTGAGCCACCTTCCTAGCCGCGCCGAGTAGTAGCGGTAGCCCCAGTAGCCCAGGCCGGTTTCGGCGTCGTGGTATTTCGTGCTGAAGCGGATGGGGTTCGCCTCCGCGTAACTATAGCCGCTCAGGTCATTTACGACGCCGCCGTACGGGTCGTACTCGTAATGCGCCACGATCGCCGCCGCGGCCGAGTCGGCCGAGAGGTCCAGCACCTGGGCGACGTTGCCGTTGGCGTCGTAGGTGAAGACGTAGTCGCCGGCGTCGACGCCGCCGGCTGCGGATCCGCCGCCGACCTGGGCCTGCGCGGCCGCCAGCAGCCCGCCGATCCCGCCGGCGTCTGCGCGGCCGGCGGGGCGGGATGTCGCGCTCGTCTAAGGACTTGGCGGATAACCAATATCCTTCTCGAACAGCAACACGAAGTTTCCCAGGCCGTTAATGCGGTCCTCCGCAGCGGCGGAGATGGTACACCCGGCGATCGAGGGCATCTCGACCACCCGCCCCGGCTCTACGCTGACCTCGAGCACGTCGGAGGCAACGCGCTCAGCCGCATTGAGCCCGTCCCAGGTCTGTGGCACAATATTGAACCAGTGGGGCCTAATCAGGCCGGGTTCCTTCTCGTGGATGTTGAACGCAATTCTGACTCGCAGCAGCGGGAAGTCCCGGCGGTGGATCATCAGCCATAAGGCGCTAGTCTCACGGTGCTCGTTCAGGACGGTCAGGTCGACATACTGCTGCCCTTGCGGACCCAAGCCGTGCGAGCCGAATAGCGCCAAGGGTGCGCGATCTTCGCGGTAGCGCCCCTTCTGCAATCGCACGGAGGCAGTCCGATAATTGCCGGCGATCACGGTCCACTCATTGTAGAACGCTGCAAGCGGCTCCGCCATTTCCTCCAAGTGCTTGTGTGCGACCTCAAGTAGCGCCTCCTGGTACTCGCGCCGTGTTACCAGAATCCCCCTTTCTGGCAACTCCTTCAGGCGCCCAGCACCACCTGCGGTGCCAGAGCGGTCACAGCCCGAGAGAATCACAAGGCACACGGCACCAAGAGTTGTCAGTAATCCTCGTACTCGAACGTAATACATCTTCTTTCACACTCCGAGGGAGTACCACAGGGCCGGCTCGAACCACAGACTACCTCCGCTCGCGCGGCCTCCGCCTCGACTGCGCCGGACGGCTCGGCCACGCTCATAGTGCCTGGTACAGCCTTCGGCAGGGAGGTTACCTCCCATAGCTTCTCAGGTATTGTGCCAGGCGCTCGGCGGCATCACGCGACTCCGTCCGCACGCTGAGAAGACTACGAGCCTCATGTTCGATCCGAATCAGCGCACCGACTCGCTCGCCTTCGTACAGATACACCACTGAATTGCCGATGCGCTCGCGTGACCACGATGATAGCGTGTCGTAGTGCTCGGGTGCCACCGGCACAACCACGATGCCGCCACCGCTATCGGGATCTGATACGGCATGTACTCCGCTGAACGTGATATGCCCCAGGTCCAAACCGGGGGTGCCTTCGCGATACCACGTCGTCCCGTCCGGGGCGGTCACCTCTATGGTGTGGGTCTCATCAGGCGTAGACCTCGCTGAGTACATCGCAAAGTCCTCCAGGTTCACTACGCGAGCGCGGACGGGCGTCTCGCGGTAACAGCCTGACGAACAACCGGTCACCGCAACGATCAGGAGCAGAAGAACCCCAGCGCGCCCGTGTGTGCAACCCGCACATGGTACCGCTCGGGGTCGCGGGGCAAGTTGCTGACGCCACAGCCGCGTCTCTGCTGTTACTGAAACATCGTATGTTACTAGCGCGGCTTCCATCGTGTATCCTTCGGTGAGCATCGTTGCACTCCTCCTTTGTTGCACTTCGGAACACTGCTTTCGTCGCACTGCAGGGGTGCAGGCTGGCGGACGATGCCGCGTCCTTGTATCTGCAGGCCCTGCCCCTGCGCCAACAAACTGCAATAGCGGTAACCCCATCCATCTGAAGCCAGCGTACCGTAGCGATAATGACAGCCCTTGCTAAACACGCAGCCCACCTGCGTATATGTCGTTGCTGGTTCACCCAAGAAGTACTCGGTTGTGCAGCGACTGCACTCACGCTTACAACGCTCGCACACGCGGCACGCTACCCCAGCCAGGCTACTGCGCTGCCCGGTAGAGTCAACACTGTAGCCCACAAGCTGATGGGGACTGGGCGGCTTCCAGCCAAGTGTAGCGCCAATGAAGATGTCCGCCTCATCGCCATCACCTTGCACAGTAGGTCCCACGATCTTCACGGAAATCCTCGTTTGAACCAGAATCTCGTAACCGACCTCGGCGTCTATCCAATTCGGCGTCGTACTGTGCCACTTGATCTTCAGCCCAAGGATGTCGAGTTCATGGTCTTCTCGTGTGTGGAACGGGCCCACGACTCGGTACTTCTTGGTGTCAGCTGAGACCGGCCCATCGCACCAGTTCAGGCCAAGACGGTCGTACCTGTTCGTTGGCCCGTTGCCGACATACGCATACAGAAGGGCCCCGCCAGCCTCCCCTATCGGATCCCGGCTGAGCCACCTTCCCAGCCTCGCCGAGTAGTAGCGGTAGCCCCAGTAGCCCAGGCCGGTTTCGGCGTCGTGGTATTTCGTGCTGAAGCGGATCGGGTTGGCCTCCGCGTAAGTGTAGCCGCTCAGGTCATTTACGACGCCGCCGTACGGGTCGTACTCGTAATGCGCCACGATCGCCGCCGCGGCCGAGTCGGCCGAGAGGTCCAGCACCTGGGCGACGTTGCCGCTGGCGTCGCAGGTGAAGACGTAGTCGCCGGCGTCGACGCCGCCGGATGCGGACCCGCCGCCGACCTGGGCCTGGGCGACGGCCAGCAGCCCGCCGATCCCGCCGGCGTCTGCGAGCGAGTTGCCGGAGCCGCTCTGCCCCGCTAAGTCCAGTCCCCAAGTGTACTTACGCACGATGCTGTCGTTCCCGTCGAGTTCCATCAGCATCAGCCAGCCGCCGGCGTCCGTGCCGCCCCAGACGAATTTGCGCTGCACGCTCGGCGTCGCCTGCCAGTCGGCGGCCTGGTCGTCCCAGTCGAAGACCTGTTTTTCGATCCGCCGGCCGAGGTAATCATAGGCGAACACGAGTTTCTTGTCGCCGGCCTGCGGTGCGGTCGGCGTGACGGAAGTGAGGCGGTTTTCGGCGTCCCAGGCGTATTCGGCCCGCATGCCGGTCGCGCCGGCGTGGCCGGTGAGGTAGGCGACGAAGGCGTCGATGTCGAGGCTGTTGAGCAGGCCGTCGCCGTTCATGTCGCCGTTGAGCGGGTCGCAGGTGGGGTACTGGGCGGCGTAGGCGGCGGGGTTGGTGAGGGCCAGGACAAAGGCGTCTACGTCGAAGTTGTTGACGGTGCCGTCGCAGTTCATGTCGGCGGCGACGAAGGCTTCGATGAGGTTGCCGTCGAGGTCGTAGCGGTGGCCCTGGGCGATCAGGTACAGACGCGTGCGGAGCAATTCGACCTGCGGGTGCGTGATGAGGTCGGCGTCGCGTGGATCGGTCAGACGGGCCGCCAGCCAGTCGGTCAGACCCAGCCGGTGATCGATCTGCCGCAGGGCCAGCACGCCGGCATCCCCGGTGAGCCGTTCGGGCCGGTCTTCGATGACGATCGATCGGTTGAAATCGAGCGGGAAAAGCGTAGGCTGCGTTTCACCCATAGGGTGCACCTCCGTGTGCGGCTCGTCAGCTTCAAAACACCGACGAAACTACACGCGGAAGCTGCTTTTTCAAGCGCTACGCGGCGAGAGCCGTGAATAAGACGGGATCATGCGAATGCTGATGTTTGGGATGTGCGTGCTGGGGCTGCTGGCCGGGGCGGCCCGGGGGGAGCTGTACTGGATTGCGTACGAGGGCGACGTGTTTCCGGAGGAGGAGGGCTGGCGGCGCGAAACGGTTGGCACTCCCCCGGAGCGTTCGCTGGTTGACGGTAGCTTGGTGATCGACTCGCGCCCACACTGGGATACGACTGACACATACGCGATGTTGCCGGAGCACGGCCTTGACCCTGCCGATGATGAGGCGTTCGTCGGCGAGTGGAGGCTGCGGGTTGAGGATAGCCATCTGTGGGCTGCGGCCGTTCAGATCAGTTCGGACGACGGGCATAGCGTGATCTTCCTGATCGGGAAGGACAGCCTGCTGAGCTACTACGAGCCGGATGTTCTTGTCGCGCTCGAAGCGGGGGTGTTTCACGAATTCACTCTGAGCTCCGCCGACATGCGGACCTACGCGCTGGAGATCGACGGGGAGCTTGCTGCGGAGGGTAGCTTCTTCGACAGTCTGTTCCCCGGGTCCGTCGCCGGCTTTGGCGACCTTGTCCCTGGCGGAGGCTGTCTGGCCTGGTGGGACTACTTCCGCTTCGGCGCGGTGCCGGAGCCGTCTGCATTCGTCATTCTAATCGCTGCTTTGGGGGTGTTGACGCGTGGACGTCGCTGCTGCTCGGTGCGACGTTGAAGGTGAGTGACTATGGTGCAAGGAGTGCCGAGCATGACCGCCAGGAAATCGCCGTTGCCGGTCGAGCGCGTCGCCCGGACGATTCTGCTCGTCCGGGGTCGCCAGGTACTGATCGACAGCGACCTGGCCGAACTGTACGGGGTCGAGACGCGTGTGCTAGTACAGGCCGTCAAACGCAACCTGGAACGTTTCCCCGACGATTTCATGTTCCAGCTCACGGCCGAGGAGTTCGCCGACTTGAAATCACAGAATGTGATCGCAAGTGGCGGCGGCTGGGGTGGGCGGCGCAGCTTGCCGTTTGCCTTCACCGAGCAGGGTGTGGCGATGCTGTCGAGCGTGCTGCACACACCGCGGGCAGTGAAGGTGCACATCGAGATCATGCGGGCGTTCGTGCGGCTGCGTCAGATACTGGCGTCCGATGCCGACCTGGCCCGGCGACTGGCCCGGCTTGAGCGCCAACATGCTGAACACGTGGACAAGTCCGCGGCCCAGTTCCGAGCGGTCGTGCAGGCGATCAAGAAGCTGATGCCGCCGGCCGGCGGATGACCGTTGCCGGTAATTCTGGGGGCGCAGCGCCTTGCCGAGCGGTGTTATAATTGGCTGAAGGCGTGTCTTTGGCGCGGTCTGCCAAGGTTGGTCCGCCATCACTCTCGGAGGACAAGCAATGGGCGACCTTGTTTCCACATTCGTGAACACCATTCTCGGCGGGCTGTTCACGTTCCTGAACGGTCTCTTCGGCTGGCTGGGGGACCTGTTCGGGTCGCTGAATCTGTACGTGAACTAGCTGCTGCAACTTTGCGCCGGTACGCAACGACGGCCGCGCCAGGCCGGGTCACGGTGCGCTGGTTGAGTGTCTCAACTCGGGCGCTACGGCGGCCAGCCGGTCGCAGGTGGCCTGGATAATGTGCTGCGCCACGCTGAGGGCGCCATTGGCCGGCACCAACTGCATGCCGCGCTGGCGCGCCTGGGCGGCGGTATCATCGGCAAGCAGGCCGTTGATGGCCTCCTCCAGGTCGCCAACGGCCAATGCCATGCGGGCGGCGCCCGCGCGGGCCGCGATCTGGGCGCGGGCCACCTGGTCGTCCGTGACAGTCTCCTGATTCGGGATCAGCACCGCCGGCACGCCGAAGTGCAGCAACTCGTGGAAAGTGTTGTAGCCCACGGCCGTAATGGCCAGGTCAAACGCGTTGAAGTAGAGCGAGTTGGGGTACTGCCGCAGAACGTGCCGCCCAAGTAGCTGATCGTACCCTTCCTTGGCGATGGGGGACTCGGCCAGAATGACATCGACGTCGGGACGCCGCGCGAGGACCCCGAGCGCCCCGTCGAGCCAGGCGCGATTGTCGTTGATGTTGCCCGCGCCCAACTGAATGTAGACGGCTTTGCGGTCTGCCGGGATGCGCCATTGTCGCCGCGCTTGGGCGCGCGGCAGCAGCTCGTCGCGATCCAGGTAGATGATGGGGTCAAACAGGTGGTGCGGCAGGCCGGCCAGGGCGGGTGGAATCGCAACCTCGCGTTCGCCGGGGAACAGCAGCTCGTCGAATTGCCGCAGCCGGTCCACCAGGTCCGTCAGCCGGTCGTGCTTGTGGCGCAGCCGGAGAATCATGGCGGTGTAGGCGAAGCCGGCCTCGGCGATGGCGCGCATGAGACCCTGGTAGGGCGACACACCGTCGTAGACCAGCACGGCCGGGCGATGCGTGGCGACGATCATGCGCAACGTCTGGAGCAACAACGTGTTCCAGTCCGTGCTGCTGACGCGGTCGCCAAACTCGTTGCGCGGCGGCACATGGTAGGGAACGATGCCCTCAGCGGAGATGTAGCGCAAAGCCTGGCTCGAAGTGAGAAAATAAATGGGCAACTCGGGGTCGAGCCGGCGCAGGCGGCGGGCGACGGCCAGCGAGCGCGTCAGGTGGCCCAGTCCGGCCCCATTGACGCAGAAGAACAGGACGCCGCCACCGGTCGCGGCGCAGCTCGCCGCGGCGGGCAGGTGCTCGGAGAAGTCCGGCGCGGCCCGCGCCAGGCGCACCTGCATGGTCTGAGCGCGCACGAGCAGGTCGCGCGTCGTTTGGTTCGCGATCGTGCCGGCGTCCACGCGGCTTTCCAGGCGGCGCAACTGCTCGTTAAGGCCGGCGATCCGCTCGGTGGCAGCCGTGAGCTCGGCCTGGCTGCGCTCCAGGTCGCTGCGCAACTCCTTGTTATCACTGTCCAGCCGAGCGCGTTGGAGGAACCAGCCGCACTGCATCCGCAGCAGCGCATTGATGGCCGCCTGATCCCAGCCGGCCATAACAGCGTCCGGAACTGGCCGGGGCGGCTGGCCGGCGGCCGGCCGATCGGCCGCGGCGCACAAGTAATCGCCGACGACCTCGCACTGGCTAAGCGCGAAGTCCTGGCCGCAGAGCTCGGCGAGTCGCGACGGGTGGAAGTGCTGACGGTGCTCGTCGGCCGGGTCGGCAGACAGCGCGACCGTGAGGACGAGACGGCCGCCCGGCCGCAGAGCATGTGCGGCGCTGGCCAGCAGGCGCTCCGGCTGCATGGCGCGCGTGAGCAGGTCGTCCAGAATGACTGTGTCAAACGTCGCAGGCTGGAACTCCAGCGCGCCCAGCGTGCCCCGCTGGAACTGCAGCCGCGCGCCGGTGGCCGCGGTCTCGGCTGCGGCCGTCGTCTGCGCCGCCCGGATGGCGGTCGCATCATGATCGACGGCGCTTACGTCGAAGCCCTCGCGGGCCAAGGCCAGGGCGCGGGTGCCGTCGCGACAACCCACATCCAGGACGCGCGGGCCAAGCACGACGCGGCCCAGCCAGCGGTCGCGCGCCGCGTCGCTCGCGAGGCCGTCGCCCGCGGCAGTGTGCCAGGGTGCTGTGCGGCTTTGCTCGTGGTCGAGCAGGTGCTGTGCCGCGGTCAACTCCCGTTGCAGGCTGGCGCGCTCTTCCTCGGCGCAGCGCAACTGGCCGCGCAAGCTGTCGATCTCCGCGCTCAAGCCGGCACGCTCGCTGGCCCAAGCCTGTTGGATTACCTCGGCTTGGCGGCGCAGAGCCTGCTCCGCGGCGGCGACCGTTTCGGTCCAGGCGGCGACCTGCGTGCTGCCTGCCTCCGGCGGGCCGTAGCCGTAGCTGCGAGCCAGCTCCTGGACCTCGCTGGGGAGTTCGTCCCAGCGCACATCCTCTGTCAGCGGCACCTTCTCACGGGTCTTGGCGTTGATGTTGCGGGGCAGCAGATCGAAGTGGGCCTTGAGCAACTCGGTCGGGACCTGCGTGGCCGGCACGCCGATGTGGTCCAGGAGTTGGCGGAGCCGGTCCGGTCCGAGTTCCTCGATCTGGTAGCGCAGCACGGGGCGGCCGGCCTGCGCGACGAGGCGGTTCCAATGGTAGTAGAACCAGATGGCGCGGTCGCGATTGGTGATGCATTCCAGCAGTGCGGGGCAGTGCCGATAGGCGAACTGCGTGAATTGCAGGCCGAGGCCCGTGCGGACCGGTCGCTGGCGCTCGTCTAGGTCGGCGAAACGAATCTGCAACAGCGAACGGATGACGTTTAGCGGGTGGCGCACCTGGTGCAGGATGCGCACGTGGGGTGGCAGGTTCTTCAGGAACGGAACGGCCAGCCAACTGGCGTCGCCGTGCGTTTGCTCTGCGGAAGCGAAGGCGTGCCAGCGTTGCTCGAACTTGAAGTAGAGCTCGTGGCCGCAGCGCAAGCCCAGATTGGTCAACAGCTTGGCGATGTAAGCAGTCGCGGCCCGTGGCGTGGCGGCTATGACGTATGTGACAGGTGTAGGCATATCGCTGCTCGCCTCCGGCTGGCCCCGGCTCACCGGCCCGGACCACATCATCGCCCATCTTCCGCCTCACCCTCACGCTCTGGCAACGCCGCCCGACCGCGAGCGCTGCCCTCAGAACCTGCGGGGCAACCGGATCATAACTCGCTCGCCGGCACTGGCCAAGCACGTCGGCGCAACGCCGACCCGCGCGACGCAACGCCCACAAGCAGAACTGATTATGGTGGATTGGACCGTGAAGAAAGGAGCAGGGCGGCGCCGAAGGGAGGAATCGACGCCGCCCATTCGCGTAGACTTCCGTTCACCAATCAGAATTCTGCCAGCGTGTCTTCCGACGCCGCGCTCGCGCCCGCCGATGCGTATTCACTCGCCGCCGGAGCGGCCGCCGGCGCGGCCGGCGTCTTGCTCTTGTACCGCAGCTTGTCGAAGTGCACACGCTGCTGCGTGACGCGGTCCATCTGGGCCACGGCGGTGTTAACCTGGTCGACACCCTGGGCCTGTTCGGCGGAAGCCCGCGAGATGCCGTTGATCAGATCAGTGACTCGGGTCACGTTCTCCACGATCGCCCCCAGCGCCTGTCCGACTTCGCTCGCGACGGCCACGCCGTCACGCGAGCGGTTCGCCGCTTCGCCGATCAGCGTGGTCGTTTCCCGGGCGGCCTCGGCGGCGCGCATGGCCAAGTTGCGCACCTCGTCCGCGACCACCGCGAAGCCCTTGCCGTGCTCACCCGCCCGGGCGGCCTCCACCGCGGCATTCAGGGCCAACAGGTTGGTCTGGAAGGCAATCTCCTCGATCACCTTGATGATCCTGCTGATCTGCTCGGAAGCGTGGTTGATGCCGGTCATGGCGTCATTCAAGCGGTGCATCGTCGTGTCACCTTCGTTGGCGGCGCCGCGGGCGTGCTCGGCCAACTCGTTGGCCTGTTTGGCGTTCTCGGCATTCGTGCGCGTCATCGCGGCCATCTCTTCCAGCGCGCTCGACGTCTCCTCCAGCGACGAGGCCTGCTCGCTGGCACCCTCCGCCAACTGCTGGGATGCCCCGGCCACCTGGCTGGCCGCATCCGTCACTTGGTCGGCCCCCTCGTTCAGCGCGCCCACCACGCGTGTCAACACCTTCGTGATACTGCGCGCCACGATGAATGCCAACACTATCGCCACCAACGTCCCAATGCCGCTCACCAACATCGCCGCCAGGCGGCTGCGCTGCGCCTCGTGCTGGACCGTCGCCGTGCGCTCGTCTGCCGCACTGCTGGCTACCTCCACCACACTCCCCAGCAGCTTCTGCACTTCCGCCAGTGCCGGACTGGTTTGAGCGGCGAAGATCTGCCGCGCCTTCAGCAGTCCGGCCGTGCGGACGTCATTCCATTCGATGATTTCGTCGATGCGGGCACAGGTGGCCTCCGCGTTAGGTTCAGCGTGTTCCTCGTAGTGGCGCACCGCTGCCTCACGCTGGCCGCCGGTTAGCAGGTTATTGATCTCGCCCGCGCTGCCATGCAATCTGGCATGCGGCTCCTCGACGGCCGCCAGAATTCGGTCAACCTCCGGATGCTCCCGCCGCAGTTGTTGCACCTCGGGCGAGTAGTACCATTGCCCGAAGGCGCAGCGGCGCGGGTCAAGCTGCACGTCAACCTGCGTGCGCTGCTCGTCAAGCAGCACGGTCATGACTTGGTTCAGCCAGGCCAGGTGGGCCGCCTTCATCTCCTCGAGGCTCGCGCTCAGGTTCAAGTCCGCCTGGCAGAAGTGCTGGCCAATCTCAATGGCCGACTGGTGCAGGCGGGCGTGCGGCTCTTCAATGGCCGCCAACGGCCCCCGGATCTCCGGCAAGAGCGCCTCCGCCTGCTGACGTCCCTCGCGGTAGTACCACTGCCCGAATGCACACTGGCGCGGATCCGTCTGAACTGTCAGGCTGGTGACTTGATCATCCGTCAACAGATCACTTACCGCCTTGGCCCACAGCAGGTGATCAATCTCACGGGCTAGCGTCTCAGTCTGCACGTGCACGCACTGGACCGCGGTGTCCAGGTTGTTGTTCACACTGGTGAATCCCATGATCGACCAGCCGGCCACCGCGGCAAGCGCCAGCAGAACGACCGCAAACCCTACGCCGATTCTTCTGCCAATAGTCCAGTTGCCCATCATGCTCACCTCTTCAGTGTCACCAGGATGCGTGCAGCGCCCACGAGGTGCTCGTCCCGCGACGCTTTGACTGAACTGCTGTCGGGCCCCCGGCAGCCACGCTTAATCGTGGTCTTCCACGTGTCCGGTAATCGCCTCCGCCACGACCAGCCGGGCCTGAATCTCGGCCAGCCGAACCAGCTCCGGCACCGACGCCACCCCCAGCACGCGCATGATACTGGCACGGTGATCTTCCACCGTGCGCTCGGCAATCCCCAGCCGCCGCGCAATCTGCTTGTTCCGCAGCCCGGCCAGCACCAACTCCAGCACCTCACGCTCGCGGGACGAGAGCCTCGCGAGCCGCGCCGCCGCCGCGGCCTGGCTCGCGGCCCGCGCCCGCGCCGCGGCGTCGCGCCGCAGCGCTACCTCCACAGCCTGGACCAACTCTGCGCAATCGCACGGCTTCTCAATGAAATCCAGCGCCCCCATCTTGAACCCGGACCGCGCCGCCGCCGCGTCACCATGCCCGGTGATCATGATGATCGGCAGCGTCACCGCACGCCGCTGCAGCTCCCGCTGCAACCCCAGACCGTCCAGACCCGGCATACGTACGTCCAATAACAAACACCCCGGCTGGTCAGGGCGAAAGTCCTCCAGGAAGGCCTCGGTCGACCCGTATGCCCGCGCTGCGTGGCCGGCCGCCTCCAGCAGTCCCGCCAGCGATTCGCGGACCGCGGCATCGTCATCAATAACGAACACGGTCGGCTCGTTCCTCATGACCAACTCCTGGCTGTGACCCCGGCAGCGTGAATGTGAATATCGCCCCGCCGGCTGGGCCCGCGGTCGCCCACAAGCGACCCCCATGGCCATCGATGATCGAGCGGCTGATCGCCAGCCCCATCCCCATGCCACCAGCCTTCGTCGTGAAGAACGGGTCGAACAATCGCCCCTCCGAACCCGCCGGCACCCCGCAGCCCCGGTCCGCCACCGCCACCTCGACCGCTCCTGTTTCGCACCGGCGCGTGCTCACCGTGAGCCGGCGCTCGGCCAGCGCCGTGCTCGCCATCGCATCCCGGCCGTTGCGCAGCAGGTTCATGACCACCTGCTGAACCGCGATGCGGTCGGCACACACCAGGACCGGCCCGGCCGCCAGGTCAAGATTCATGCTGACGCCACCGAGCGTTAAGTCGTGCGCGAGCATGTCCGCTGCTTCGCGAACCGACTCGTTGATATCGTGGGTGGTCCCCGCCGCCGGCTGCGGCCGCACGAAACGACGAATCCGCCGAATAACCTCCCCGGCCCGCTGGGCCTGCTGCGCAACGCGCTCCAACGTGCCCACCATCTCAGGATCAGCACCTGGACTGTTGCCGAGCCGGCGCAGCCCCGCCGCCGCGTATGCGGCAATCGCCATCAGCGGCTGGTTCAGTTCGTGCGCAAAACCCGACGCCATCTCCCCCATGGCCGACAGCCGCGCCGCCCGCGCCAGCTCATCCAAGTGCCGCCGCGTCAACTCCTCCGACTCGCGCCGCGCCGTTACGTCGCGATAAGTCAGAACGACATGCTTGACCATACCGGAATTGCCCAGGACCGGGGCCGCGCTGATCTCGATCGCCCGTCCACGCCCCGTCTCGTCCTCCTTAGCCTGTGTCAGCAGCGCCGGCGCTCCACTGCTAAACACCCGCTCCACGGGGCAGTTGTCGGGCGCGCACTGGCAGGGAGGCGCCACAGCCTCCGTCCGGCCGGCACACGCCCAACACGGATACACCCGCGAACCACCGCGTTCAAGCAAGGTCAGCGCCGCCCGGTTCGCCAGCACTACCCGCCGGTGGCGGTCCAGCGCCACGAGCGGCTCAGCCATGCTGTCAACGACAATCTGCAGATACTCGCGCGACTCGCGCAACGCCTCGACCGCCCCCGCGCACTCGGGTATGTCGCAGGACAGGTCCTCCAGCTCATCCCGCCCCGCCACGCCCCCGATGAAGCTACCGCTGCGGGGCATCTCACCACCGCAAAGCGCGCGCTCAGGTATTTCCCCTACTGCCCCGCTGAGCCGTCCTTCAGTCCTGCCAACTTGCTTCATTCAACCTGGGGCAGAATGCAGTCTGCCCGGACTCCACCCCCCTGGATCCATACGAATTCAGTGCCGCAGCATTCGTGCCTACCGCGGCGAACCCGTGCCTCAACCCCCGACTATCGGCCGCCAAGCGACTCTCCCACCAGCTTTGGGTTAGCCCTGTCATCATCACGAAGCCTGCCCGTCCGGCTTCGCAACCAGTAATTGCAGCCAAACACGCCCGCGAATACCCCCTTTCTCCAGAGCCCTCCCGGTCTTGTCAGGCACAACCCCACCCACGGGGAGATCCCCCTAACGCGCCGACCCGACCGCGCACAACCTGCGCCACGCAGGAACAACCTACCCACTCACTGAGCACGCCCGCGCCCACCCAATGGACGCCCACTCACCCAGCGGGTATATCCTGGAGTGACCATGACGAGCTCCACCGCCGCCCTGCTAGCCGACCTGAACGAGCCCCAACGCCGCGCCGTTACCCACCGCGACGGCCCCCTCCTCGTGCTTGCCGGCCCCGGAAGCGGCAAAACCCGTGTCATCACCCGCCGCGCCGCCCACCTGGTGAACACGGGCGTGCCCGCCCGCAACATCCTCGCCATCACCTTCACCAACAAGGCCGCCGACGAGATGCGCCACCGCATTGAACAGCTCGGCGTCAGCCGCGGCATGTGGATCCATACCTTCCACGCCCTCGGCGTCCGCCTGCTGCGCGAGTTCGGAACGCTCGCCCGCGTGCAGCCCGGGTTCTCCATCTACGACGAAAACGACAGCGGCCGGCTGATCAAGGAGGTCATGAAGGTCTGCGGCGTCAACGAGATGCTCGTCCGCCCCGACGCCATACGCGCCGCCATCAGCCGCGCCAAGAACAAGCTCCAAACGCCGGCCGACTACGGCGAACGCGCCGACCTGTTCGACCAGCAGATCATCGCCCGCGCCTACGACGCCTACGAGCAGCTCCTCGAACAGCGCAACGCCGTCGATTTCGATGACCTGCTCATGCGCGTCGCCATCGTGCTCCGCGATCACCCCGACATCGTCGAACGCCTCAACGTGCGCTTCCGCTACGTTCTCATCGACGAGTACCAGGACACCAACCACGCCCAGTACCTCATCGCCCGCTACCTCGCCCAGCACCATCACAACATCTGCGCCACCGGCGACCCCGACCAATCCATCTACGGCTGGCGCGGCGCGGACATCGGCAACATCCTGGAATTCGAGCGCGACTACCCCACCGCCGCCGTCGTACACCTGGAGCAGAACTACCGCTCCACCGGGAACATCCTCCAGGCGGCCGCCGCACTCATCGCCCGCAACCGCCGCCGCAAGCAGAAGGACCTTTGGACCCATAACGAGCCCGGCCAACGCGTCTGCGTCTGGCGCTTCGAGGACGGCCGCGACGAGGCCGAACACCTGGCCGATACGATTTCCGCCCTGCATGCCGGCGGCCGCCCCTACAGTGACGTGGCGGTCTGCTATCGTGTTAACGCCCTCTCGCGCGGCCTCGAAGACGCCCTGCGCAGCCGGCAGATACCCTACCGCATCGCCCGCGGCGTCGAGTTCTACAACCGCCAGGAGATCCGCGACACGCTGGCCTACCTGCGCGTGCTCGTCAACCCGGCCGACGAGGTCGCCCTCGTGCGGATCATCAACACGCCCGCGCGCGGCATCGGCAAGACCAGCCTCCAGCGCCTCCTGGACTACGCCGCGGCCCAGGGCCAGCCGCTGCTCACCGTCATGCGCAGCCCCGAACAGATCCCCGAGTTGAAGACCGCCGCTCCCAAGGTGCGGGCCTTCGTCGACCTGCTCGACCGCATCAAGGCCGCCGCCGGTGATTCCGTCGCCGGCGCCGTCAGCAAGGCCCTCACCCTTTCCGGCCTGGAAGCCGCCTTCCAGAAGGAGCGCGACGACGGCGGCGAGGAGCGCCTCGCCAACGTGCAGGAACTCGTCACCGCCGCCCGCGCCTACGAGGAAGAAACCGACGAGCCGTCCCTGGCCGACTTCCTGCAACGCATCGCCCTGGTCAGCGACCAGGACGCCGTGGACGAGTCCGCCGGCGTCGTCATACTCATGACCCTCCACGCCGCCAAGGGCCTCGAATTCCCCGTCGTCTGCATCGTGGGCCTCGAACAGGGCCTGCTGCCCCACGAGAACGCCCTGCGCGAATCCGTCGACGTCGAGGAGGAACGCCGCCTTTGCTTCGTCGGCGTCACCCGGGCGCGCCAGCAGCTCATACTCTCCCACGCGCGCCAACGCATGATCCGCGGCGTCATGACACCCCGCCCCGCCTCGCAGTTCCTGCGCGAACTGGACCAGGACGTGGTCGAAGTCCAGGACTTCTGCCGCCCACACTCGGGAACCTCCCGCCTGACCACCGACCAGCCCGAAGACCAGCCCGACGCCGACGGCTTCGTCCCCCTGCATGACCACCTGCCACCCGAGGAATCACGCCGCCGCACGGCCGCCCGCCGCCGGCGCACGGCCGACCCCACCGACGATGACATCCTCATCATCGATGCCGCCGCCGATGCCCTGCTCCAGGCCTCTCCCTATGCCAACTGGCGGCCGGGCACCTTTGTCCAACACCAGCGCTACGGCGTCGGCCAAATTGTCTGGATCCGCCCCGGCGGCGGCCAAACCCGCGCTGCCGTCCGCTTCGCCCGCCACGGCGAGAAAACCTTCATCCTCGAACTAACCCCCATCCTCAAGCTCGAACGCCGCTAACAACCCGTGCCGCACCGGCCGCACGAGGCTCCCCCGGCGCCTGACCCGCCGCCGCCCGAATTGCCAACCGCCGCCGCCCGCCATACCCTACCCAGCGATGAGCGGATCGGCTGGACAAATCGAGAAGCTCAAGTGCATCCTTGACATCTCACGCCGCCTCGCCGCCACCACCGACCTAGATGAGCTGCTCAGCATGATCATCGACGCCGCCCGCCAGGTCCTCGATTGCGAGCGCGCCACCATCTTCCTGTACGATCCCGACCGCCACGAGCTCTTCAGCCGCGTCGCCACGGGCGCTGAGTCCATCCGCTTCCCCGCTGACCGCGGCATCGCCGGAGCCGCCGCCACCGGGCGCACCGTCGTCAACGTCCCCGACGCCTACGCCGACCAACGCTTCAACCCCCAGATCGACCACGAAACCGGCTTCCGCACCCGCAACCTTCTGACGCTACCCCTCGAAAACCTCGACGGCGACCTCATGGGCGTCCTCCAGACGCTCAACAAGCCCGCCGGCCCCTTCGATCAGACCGACGAAGACCTCGCCTGCGTTCTGGGCGCTCAGGCCGGCGTTGCCCTCCACCGCTGGCGACTCCTCGAAGAATTCGCCGCCAAGCAACGCATGGCCCGCGACCTCGAGCTCGCCCGCACCATCCAGCAGGCCCAGTTCCCTGAAGAAGCGCCGGCCGTCCCCGGCTACGAGATCGCCGGCTGGAACCGCCCCGCCGACGAAACCGGCGGCGACTGCTACGACTTCGTCCCACTCCCCGACGGTCGCCTCGCTATCTTCCTCGCCGATGCCACCGGCCACGGCATCGCCGCCGCCCTCATCATCGCCCAATGCCGCGCCCTGCTGCGGGCCATGCTCTCCGTAACCACGGACCTGCCCACCGTCGTCAGCGCCGTCAACCGCCTCCTCACCGACAACCTCACGGCCGAACGGTTCGTGACCGCCTTCTTCGGCATCCTCGACCCCGCTCGCCACCGCCTCGAATACATCGCCGCCGGGCAAGGGCCGCTCCTGTTCATCTCGCCCCACGACCTCCGGATTCTCCCCGCCAGCACCTTCCCCCTGGCCATCTGCGACGCCCTCGACTGCCAACCAGCCGCCTTCGAATTCGCCCCCGCCAGCACCCTACTGCTACTTACGGACGGCTTCTACGAGGCCGCCAGCCCCGCCGGCGAACTCTGTGGCGAGCAGCGCATCGGCGACTTCGCTCGCGCCAATCGCGACCTCCCGCCCGCGCGCCTGATCGACGAACTGCGCGACCTCGTCGATGCCTTCGTAGCCGCCGGCCCCCAGAGAGACGACCTGACCGCCGTCATCGTCCGCCGCCTCACCTGACTCACGCCCCGCGCCTCGTCCGCTCGGCACATCGCAGCCGCCATCCGCCCGCTCCCCCGCGCGCGTCCGCCGCAACTCACTTCGCGTATCCCACCGGGTGATTCAACAAGACGTACTGCGTCTCGCGCAACTTCAACAAACTGCCTATGGCTTCCTTGTCCATGGACGCCCGTGGCCTCGTCTTCAGCCCGGTCGCGGCACAGAACAGCGAGATATTCTGCGAGATGATCCCCGCCCCGATCGCACCCCATTCGTGCCGCTGCTCCGGCGTTCCGACCCTGAAGCGTTCGGCGTCAGACACCAGGATGATCTGAACCGGGGCGTTCGCCGGCGCCGGCCGCGGCCGGGGAGTCTCGCCTTCCTTGTCCGCCGGGCGCGGCGGCGGCGCCCTCATGAGCTGCGACCGGAAGTCACCGCCGAGCACGGGCTTCAGCTCATGCTCCCGGATGTCATAAACGTAAATCCCTTGTTCCATAAAGACATAGATGTCGACATCGTGCGTGTTCATGGCCGAGGACGCGGTGGTCTTATTCTCCTCCGGGCGGTTCAGACCGTTGGCCGCCCACAGCAGATCCGACAGATCCTGCAAGCTCAATTCCCGCTCGGACCACTCGGTTGCCGAAGCCTTCGCCGCCACGGCCTCCATGAACGGCAAGCCGCGTTTCTTGTCCGGCTGATTAAGCTTGATAGCTTCTAAGTCCTGCGCTAACAAGCACTTCGAACCTGTGAGGACTCCCAGTAACACAACCGCCATCCCAACACGCACCTGCTTCACGACAACCTCCTCGCCGCGCACCTTACTTCACGCCGCGCATCCGGCAGACGCGCGCCGCATCATCCGCCCGCAGCCGACGGTCCACGGACGTAATGCGAAGCATCCTCCGATCCGGCCGGCACATCGCCGGCCGCCGTCCAGTCTACCATCACCAGCGGCTCCGGGAAGCGCGCGCCCCAGATGAACTCGCGGGCGAGCGTCCAGGTGCACGGTGTTACCCGCTGTCCTCGGACACCGGCATGCCTCTTCTGCGGCTGCGCATGCGGCGCGCATATACCCACCGTGACGTCAACCACACGATCACGCACGCGAACACCCTGGTCGACCAGTCGAGCACCTGTGCCAGTGGCTTAGTCACCGTGAACCATCCCGGGTGGGATATCGAGTACCAGATAGGGTAAACAAGGAAGGCGAGTATCCCTGCCAACAATCCGTGGAGCGTCGGCCGAGTTCCTGCTATGGCGCCCACCGAAAGGCCGAGCAGAATAGCAAGGCCCCATGGAATGATCTGGTCGACTGTGCAAAGGCAAATCAGGTTAGCAGGGACCCGCTGCAAGACTCCACGAAGCATGGTATTTGCCTGAGTCGAAATGCCGCTGTCCCAGTACCACAACATCAGCCGGGGCTCAGCCTGCCACGCTACACAGACGGCAAGTATGCAGGTCGTGCCCAGAGTAATCCACACTGGTAATCCACGTGCCTTACCCACAGAGGCTCCTTTCAGCAGCGCGTGGCAAGGACGGCGTCGTGTCCGGCGGCGCGGAGAGACCCCAGGCCTGCAGGATGCACGCGTATGCCTCCGCCTTTTTGATCGCTGTGGCTATGCAAGCCTGAGCCGTATACTGACAATAAGACCACGACCCCGGGCTGCTCCTATTCATGATCGCGCAACCGAGGTCGATTAGCGCCCGGATCTTTTCCCACTCCGCCGTTGAAATATTCTCCTCGCTATCGCGCCAATGACGGATACCCTCAAGCGTCAGCGGCTTATCCTCCACTTCCTCTGCCGGCTGTGTTGTTGGCTCGGACTTCGGCTGCTTCTGCTTGGGTTCCCGTACTACATACCGCGACTCGAGCTTCCTGGGTTTCAGGGCAACGCGCGGCTGCGCCTGCTGCATCTGCTGGAAACCGCACCCGTTACGCCGCCACCAAGGCTCTTTCTTCCTCAACTTCTCGACGTACCTGTCCATTTCTTCCTCCGTCATTGGTTTGTCGTCGCCGGGCTTCTGCAGCAGTCCGAACACATCGTGCTCCGTGGACGTGAGAGCACCGTACGCAGTGCTCGCAATGTCGCCGTCGCCCGGCAGCATCGCCGCCATACCAACGTCATCAAAGAAATGCGTCGGTCGGCCACGCACGTACTCATACAAATTCACCCCATCCACGTAGCCCAGCGGGTCGCGTTGCAGCCAGCGGCCGAGGCGTGGGCTGTACGTGCGGAAGGGGAAGTGGTACAGGCCGATGGCCACGTCCTGCCGCTGGCCGGTCCACATGAACGGGTTGCCGAACGCCGACGGCTGGTCGGCCGTGTGCCGGATCCAGTCTCCGGAACCGCTCCCGGCGGCCGGGTCCCAGTGCGTGATGTACGTCTTGCCGTACGGGTCGTAGTCGTAACGCTCGACCAGCCGGGCCGGAACCGGTTCCGGCGTCGCATCGGGCTGGCCG